>JAEIGA010001362.1_pt1 | contig 38030 bp, 57 predicted proteins | sample 9270691 | NCBI WGS metagenome assembly JAEIGA01 (sample SAMN17057246, study PRJNA624740) | gut metagenome | biome: biome; isolation source: fecal sample | host: Bos grunniens | place: China: Xizang | collected 2019
CAAACCAACGCCGAGGTCCGACCGTGTGGGGGTGGGGGTAGTACCTACCCTTTGAACCGGGTCGTCTGCCGTGCGAACAGTTCCGGCGTGCCGAGCGTCTGCGCATATTCCATGAGCGCGATGATTTCGAACGCGCCGAGCGCGGACACTTTCGAGATGATGTTCGTCTCATTCGGCGCATACAGGCCGACAAGCGCGCCCAGACGCATGCCCGAGAAGATGCACAGCTCTTCCCATGGCAGTTCGTCGGCATGGTGCGCTGCATCGAGGATTGTCGCGAGCCGGCGCGCCTCCGCCTGGCTGAACAGACGGAAAAGCGACTGTTCGCCATCCGCCAGAACGGTGAAAAACGTGAACAGATACCGGCTCAATGCGCGCGATGTTTTCTGGTCTGCATCGACACGACGGCGTATGAACTCGTAACTTTTCTGCGGAATTTCGACAGTAATCTTTTTGCGCATGTCAGCCCTCCGAGATGCAATTTATATGAATTTATGTTTAAATAAAAGCATGGAGGTGTGTATGAACAAAATAATCCTGATTATCTGTGGTATTTCAATCGCGCTGTCGGTCGTGCTTGCTGCGACTGTGGCCGGCATGCGCAATACACTGGCAGACAGGGAGCACGAACTTGATGCCGCGCATACGGAAATCGAGACGCTCAGAGCCGAGCGTGCGCGGATCGCGCAGGCCATCGAGCGGCTGAACGCGGCAGTCGATGCGATGACGAAAGGAGAACGAGATGCAAGGGAACGACATGAACAGCGGATGGAAGCGGTGCAGAATACCGAAAATCCTGAAACGCGCGACTGGCTTTGCGAGCCTGTGCCTGATGACATCTGCGTGCTGTTCGGCACCGATTGACCTGCCGCAATACCCCTCCGTCCTGCTCGAACCGTGCGAAGATCCGCAGCGCGTCGAGATACGGACGAATGCCGATATCGTGCGCATGCTATCACTGACAATACAGGCCTACGAGGCGTGCCGCGCAAAGCACGGCGCGCTTGTGATGGCCATCGACAAAGGGGAATGAGACATGGAAACAGTTGCACCGCTTGCTCAAAGCATTTCGACATACGGGCTTTATGCCATCATCGCGGTCTTGTGTGTCGTCGTTGTCTATCTGTTCAGGCGACAGAATGCCCTTGAAAAGGAAATGCGCGACACGATCCGGAGCAACGCGGAAGAAGGCAAATCCTACGCGTCCGAAGTCGCCCGTCTGATGTCGCAGACAACGGACGCGCTCAAAGACAATACAAAGGCGTTCAACGACGTTCAGACTGCTCTAGCCGACATGCGGACTGCGCTTCAGCTTGCGATGGAACGCATGAAGTAAAAAAAAGGCGCCATGACGGCGCCTCTTATGGAGCGAGTTTGTTTATTTATGGCACATCTACCGTCTTTTCAAAAGTGATTTTCACTTTCAGACCGAGACCGGCAGCTAGCCGTTTGAGTGTTTTGAGCGATGGATTGCCGCATCCAAGTTCAATATTGCAGATTGCGCTTTGTGATATCCCCGTTTTGGCCGTGAGATCGCGCTGTGACATATTTGCATTGATGCGCGCGCGTGCCAGCTCAATTCCAAGTGCGCGATCTTCTGCGCTTTCCTCGTGAAGCGTCTTTAGTTCTGGCTGATCGGCTTCACGCTTAGCAAAATAGCTGTCGAGGTCGTCTGCTTCCCGAATGCACTTGTCACCAGTGCTCTTTTTTAAGATTGTCTGTTCCATGTCGCATCTCCCGATTAGCCCCGTTTCCGGGGCCTGTTGTCAGTGCCTTGTGAGGTAATCTCTCCGATATGCCTCGGCACGTTCTATTTCGTTGTCTGGGGTTTTCGTCGTTTTCTTTGTGAAGCCGTGTGTGATGATAATCTCGTTCCCGACCACAAAGAAGTAAAACATCCGGTAGATGTTTGAACTTTCGATCACCCTTAGCTCGAAAAGGTCTTTATTGAGCTTCTTTGAATTTGGCTCACGAAGAGCGTTGCCAAACAATCTCAAAAGCTCAAGCCCGCGTCTGACCTTATCTGCCGCCCTCACATCCAAACCGTCGAGGAACTCGATCGCAGGCGTGACACCCTCGACGGTCTGGTAGAAAGTAATCTTGAACATTTCTCGCTCCATTCAAGATGTCAAAGAACCACGGCTCACCGTGATGTGATGTTTGATATAATATATTATATCAAAAGTCAATGAGTGTGTGACAAAAAAGGCGCCATGACGGCGCCTCTCGGGAGTTCTGCGATTCATGCGCTCTGTGTAGCACACGCCTGAACGTCTGTCAATGGTCTGTAAAAAATCATGCACAGGCTTCCGGCGAAATTGTCCAGCCTGACGAACTCGGAATGCGTGCCGTCAGCGAGCGCCTGCGCGGCCTCGTTCAAGTCGTATGGGAACGTCACATGCACCTTGACGCGCACGAGCTGCGTTGGCGCGTTACCGCACGATCCGAGAAACGCCCTGTCGAGCGACCGTATGACGCAGGGCGTGACGCCGTTTGCGCCGAGATGGCATCTGGGCTTCTGTTTTCGTGATTCCACAACCATGCGTTTGATCTGTCTGCCTGTGAACATGTCTCCCTCCCTGTTCATGACAAGTCTGTTCATAGCACGGTCATAAAAAAAAAGCGAGTGTGCCCACACTCGCTTCACCTTTTTTCCAGGAGAAGGAAACATGACGAGTCGCGCGTCATGCTCCGAGCGGTTCAGAGTGGAACCGCAAAACATGAACAAATATACAGCCAAACAGCAAAAAGGCAAGAAATTGTATGCGTAATTTGTGATGCCCTGTTCAGAACGACAATATGTGTTTTATCACATCTTTTCTGTTGACTGATTATGTGATTTATCCTATATAGCACCTGTTCGCGGCGAGAGCCGGAACATCGTTGACAACTGATTAGGAGGAGGATGTTCAAAGTAACGTTTTACAAGACTGCGGATGGGCGAAAGCCCGCAAGCGAATTCATCAGGAGTCTGGATGACGTCGCACGACAGCAGATTGTTCATGAACTACGAAATCTTGAAAGCATGGGCAATCTGCTAAACGAAGAAAAATCAAAACATCTTGAAGACGGGCTGTTTGAGCTGAGAATCAAAGACAGAACGAACGCCTATCGCATGATTTATTTCTTCGTGGTTGGGGAATTGATCATCGTGACAAACGGATTTGCCAAAAAGACACAGAAGACGCCGAAGCGGGAAATAGAGCTCGCAAAACAATATCGAGCCGATTATCTCGCACGGCAATAAAGCCGGCCCCGGAAACGGGGCTATTTCAGGAGAATAAATATGTACGCCACTAAAAGCCCGAAGGTCGTGAATGAGGGCGAGTACACGCTGGATGATTTCATCAGCGAGGAATGCGAACGCGATCCCGCGTTCAAAAAAACATGGGATGAAAGCGTTTCGGAACGCACGCTCGGAAACAACCTGGTAAAAGCCAGAGCCGCAAAGCAAATGACACAGCGCGAACTGTCTGCTATTACAGGAATTGCCCAAGGCGATATCAGCCGCATCGAAAGCGCTCATGCGAATCCCTCTTTGAAAACGCTTAAACGTCTCGCCGATGGCATGGGCATGATTGTGGAAATCACGTTCAAGCCCAAAACGCAGGATTAACTGCGGCATCCTCCTTGCTATCGGTCAAGCCTCACTGGTGTCAACGACAGTGGGGCTTTTTTTGTGCCCCAAAACGCACATGCTCAAATTTCGCTCAGAATGCCACAAATTCGCGTCCAAATACCAAAACGCATAATTGAGCGTCTGACGCGCAAAACGCGCTCACAATCAAACGTCGTTGAAATATGGGGCATGTCTGACCAGACAGACCATTTTGCGTCTGCAAAATGGAGCGGTGATACAAAAAGACAAAAATAAAAGGCGGGCTGTGCCCGCCCTCGCGCGCGCGTATGTCCGCGCACGCGCATGTATACGCGCGCATGCGCGCGTGTGTTTTTGTTTTTGTTTTTATAAAGATACAGGGTCAAAACTACATACCAGTTTTGGCAAAACTACATACCAGTTTTAGCAAAACTACATACGAGTTTTGGCAAAACTACATACGAGTTTTTAAAAACTACATACCAGTATGTGATTTATCACATAGCGTTTTGAGCGATACAGAGCGATGCACTACCATCTGCTGATCCTCGCGTCCAATTCCTCTTTTGGCAGCCTTGAACGGGGAAAGTCACGAAGCCGTTTGAGCAGTTCGACGTATCTGTCGCGACTGATGATGCTTTCTTCAAGCGCGCGGTCAAGAACGCCGAGCGTCCCGAGGACACGGACGCCTTCCCGTGCTGCCGCTTTTCTCAGATGGCCGTCACCGGTCATCAGCGGAATGTTCCGATGCCTGGCGATTGCCAGCGCAATCCGGTCATGAACCGTCAGCTGGCGATATTTCTGCCCATAGCCTTCCGCAAGGGTGAACACGTCGATGTCGATATCGACGAGACGGATCCCGAGCGACATGAGGCGCGCATTCAGCCACGCCGGACGCCTGACTTCACGCTCGAACGTCCGGCTGTACATCAGGTAAGTGCAATCCAAGGCAAAAGGAAGCTCCACGGCCTCGATGTTCGCAAAGTCGATCCAGATGTTTGTGTCGCTGCTGATGTGCTCTGTCATTCGGTTCCCTCAAACAGGCATTTCGCCTCGACTTCCTCGATGGGGCGTCGCAGAAGCTCCGCGCCTTTCTGCATCGAGATTTCGTCCTGACTGACTGCGCGATAGACAAGCTGTTCGAACAGCGTCGGCTTTTCCTCCGCGACAATCGCCGGATCATCCTTTCGCCAGCCGTAACGATTGGCATTGATGAAAAACGCTTTTGCGCTCGCGTCCGAAATGATGTTGCAGGCTTGAGCCCTTTTGCCAAGCAGCATGAACGACACGCCGTATTCCGTGCATGACATGAGCATGTCCTTGGTGATGCCGTTCCGCCTGAGCCCGAGCTCACGGCGCAGATCGTCGGCAGGGAACAGGAACGCGCCGCCGATTGCCGTCGCCGTATTCTCGACATCCCCGTCAAATTCAGTCCAGTCGAACATGAGATGCGCGAGCTCATGCGCGATCGTCGACCGCATGGCGCCTGGCTTCATGGACTGATTGAGCACGATATAGGGACGTCCGTTGACCATCCCGTTCATGCCCGAAAATTTCGCGCCTTCAGAGAATTCGATGAAAAAGACGATGATCCCGATGTTTTCAAGCCTTTCAATCAGTTTGCCGACAGGCCCGAGCGTCGCGAACTTGAGGTGTTTTCGCAGGCGCAACGCGTTTTCCTCGATGTCTCTGGACATCGCGAGCATGTGGCATTCCGGAGGCTCTGGCAGAACCATTTCGCCCAGGATGTCGATGACTGCATAAAACCTGCTCAGATACTCTTCGACGGCGCTTCGCACATAATCCTGCATGGCTCCGGAGCATCCGCTCTGCCTTCGGAACTCGCCATGTGCAATCTCCAGCGCATGCCATGGGGACAGAAACTCGATGACAGACACATCCAAGGCGGCTGCAAGGCGCTGGATGATGTCCATGCTTTCCGGCTTGCGCTTGCCGTTTTCGTAGTTTGAAATCGCGACGGCAGACAGTCCGCACTGCGCCGCCAGAGCCTTTTTCGTAAGGCCGTGTTTAAGGCGATAATGCTGCAAATTCTTGCCAAACATAAGACACTCTCTGTAATTGGCGGTTCATCCGCGTGTTTATTTTTAATCAGAATTAGCCGAAAAGTAAACACATCACAAAAAACTTGCCCCCACTTCCTCCCCGTGCTACACACAAAGCACGAAGGGCGTCCGAAAAACGCCGGTCCTCTAGCGAAGTCACTCCGCGTGATAGAGTGCATAAACCATCTTGGCAAAGTCGTGAAAGCCGGGGTGATACTGCATATACAATACCTCTGAAACATGGGGGAAGTGCAGCATGCGCACTAGAGGGCGTTTTTCGCACTCCCGGCTTCTTTTTTTTCGCCTCGCGACTTGGCCGTCCGAAAAGCGGTTCGCGTGGCGCCTCACCTCTAGGAGACAAAAAAAATGTCCGAACGCCTTGCTTGTGTGCTGGCAGCACTGCAGGCACTGCCTCAGCCATATCCGGCTTTTGCCGCGCTGATACAGGCCATTGCGGATGCCGCCGTGTCCAGTCCCGATTACAGGCATGTGTACATCTACGTGCTTGATGCCGACCGGGACGAGCTCCTCATGCAGCAGACCGAACTGCCGGTTGCGATGTCCTTCATGATATCGGATCTGCGCGCCATCCTCGCCGTCACAGACGGGGATGTCGTGCTCTCCGATGTCCTTCTCGACATGGACGGCCAGACGTGGCGCGAATACCGCGTCAACACAGACCTCTTCATCCGGGAGGACTGACATGCCGTTCTTCACCTATCACGCGCTAGACGTGTATCTGGTGCTGTTCAAAGTTTATGACCGCAAGGGCAACCTGACCGAGCTCATCGACGCGTATGTGCCGCGCCTGCGCACCAAGTGGCGCGCCATCTGCTCGTTCCTGCGCGCCTGTGCCGCCAGCGAGGTGCGCGAGGTCCAGATAAAGCGCGGCAGGTTCCGCTTCTCGCTCGTTGCATGCGACGGCTCCATCCGATGGCGCATGCCCATCGTTGCAGACCTCAGGGGGATTGTATGAACGCAGGATATTACAAACTCGCCAAACATATCGGATGCAAATGCCATCAAGATTTGGCAGCGTATTTCGACGGCAAATCAGACAAATTCATGTTCGACGTGTCTAGGAACGTCGCCGGTCTCTATCAGAAACGCTCCGCAGGCTGGTATCTGCGCTGCGAGCGCATGCTGTACAAAGTCGAGAAGAACGACCTGCGCCTTCGCCGCAATGTCATCATCAACGGCATGCGCGACACGCTGCACGGCCAGATCGACCAGGTGCTTGTCCGCCAGAACCGGCGCTTTATCCTGGACTACAAGTTCACGCGCAAGGACACGCCGACAGAAGCGGCTGCCGACCAGGTGCGCCAGCAGATCGCCTATTACGCATGGCTGTTAAACGATCCGTACTGCATTGGCGGCATCTACATCATCGCGAACATGGATACGAACGACATCCTCGAGGTCAGGCAGTTCTGCTTCGAGGAAGGCGAGCCGAAGCGCGCGCTGATGCGCCTGCTCAACGACCTGCCGGGTTATGAGAACGTCAATTATGAAAATATAGAGGTCAGACCATGAAACATTACATCGAAACATACTTCGACACCGGCCTCATGCATCCGGCATGGCCATACATCAATTTCGCGCTTTTCATGCTTTCATTCATCGCCGGCATCGCCGCAATCATCATGGAGACTTTATGAACGAGGAACGCAAGGTCAGATACGTCGTCCAGTATCAGGATTTCGATGCCTGGTTTGACGGCGCTGTTTTCACAAACGACACGGAGGCATTCGACCTTCTGAAGCGCACGAAGGTCCGTCCTGTCCGCATTGTCGAACGCATCACGACCGAGGCCGTTCTGCTCGAGGAGGACGCGCAATGAAGACGCTCACGCACAGCATGATGCAGTGCTTTCAGGACTGCCGCCAGAAATACCAGTACCGCTATGTCGATGAGGTCGTGCCGGTCACGTCAGCGGACGCGCTCTATTTCGGATCCGCAGTGCACCGAGGCCTCGAGAACTGGTTCAAGTACGGCATCAGGGACGCGGCGCTTCTGGCAGTCGAATGCCAGGACATGCCCGAGCCCGAGATCATCAAAGCCAAGTGCCTGCTCGAACGGTACATCGACCACTGGCAGCCGGAACAGTTCGAAGTCCTCGAGGTCGAGTACGAGTTCGCTTCGCCGATCGTCAATCCGCAGACGAAACGCAACCTCCGCACATGGAAGCTGCGCGGCAAGGTCGACGGCCTTGTCAGATATGACGGCGCGCTGTTCATCCTCGAGCACAAGACAACCTCGAAATGCGACGGCGCCTATATCGACCGCATCCTCATCGACAGCCAGATCGCGACCTACGCCTGCGCCATCTCGCGCGTCTATGGCGAGAAGGTCGAAGGCGCGATCTACGACATACTTGTCAAACCGCAGACGCGATACAAGGAAGGGGAGACCGATGAACAGTTCGAGGCGCGCAAGGCCGCGCTTATCGCCAAATCAAAGACCGGCACTTCAAAAGCTCAGAAGCAGGAACGCGAGACTCCGGAACAGTTCCGCGAGCGCGTCCTCGCCGACATCACAGCGGACAGCTTTCGCCGTGAAATCGTCCGTTTTAACGCCGAAGACCTGCGAGATCATCAGCGTGAGCTGTGGGGCATCGCCAAGGCGATGCAGACGCCGATGATTTTCAAGAACACAGGCAACTGCACCAAGTTCAGCGGCTGCCCTTATCTCAACCTATGCCGCGCCAAAGGCGACCTCGCCGCCTGCGAAGGCATCTACGAGCACAGACGCGCACACGAAGAACTGACTGAAGAGGAATGAACATGTGGGACGATGAATACACGAACGGCTGGGAAGACATCATGGACAATCCATATCTCGGCACCGGCACCGATTACGACTTTTACGAGGACGAACTGGATGAATACCGCGATGAACTAGACGCATTAGGAGAATACGATGATTGAATTACCCAAGACAAAAACAAAACCGCAGTTCACGATGACCAAGCTGTCGATGCTTCTGTATGGCGCGCCGAAGATCGGCAAATCGACATTCTGCAGCCGTGCCGAAGACGCGCTTTTTGTGGCGACCGAGCCCGGCCTGAACCATCTCGAAGTGGCGAGCGTCCAGGTCAACACATGGCGCGAGTTCCTCGAGACGATGGCGCTTCTTGCAAAAGGCGGCCACGGCTTCAAGATCCTCGTCATCGACACGATAGACAAGCTCTGCGACTTCTGCGATGCCGAAATCTGCGAGAACGCCAAGATACAGACGCTCGGAGATATGGGCTTTGGCAAAGGGTACACGATCTACAGGAACGAGCTCAAGCGCGTCTTCCAGAAAGTCTTCGCGCTCGACATGGGCGTGATCCTGACCAGCCACGCCCAGCTTATCGAAGTGGACACGCCGACGGGACGGCAGACCAAGTGGATGCCGACATTCGAAAAACGCGCCCGCGAAATCCTCATGCCGATGGTCGATATCATCGGCTTCGCGCAGAACGTCGTGTCGCTCAATGCGAAAGGCGAGCGCGTCGAGACGCGCGTCATGCAGACAAAGACATCGTCGCTGTGGGAAGCCGGCGACCGCACAGGCCGTCTGCCCGAAACCATGCCGTTCGCATATCAGGCGTTCGACAAAGCACTCACTGGCCGCGACAAGGCCCCGAACAAGAAGGAGACACCGAATGTTTAACGAAGAACTCGCCAATGCCTGGACAACCGTCAAAGCCGCATCGCCAGGTGAACACGTCAAACTGCCCGCTGGCCGTTACACATGCCGCATCACGTCCGTCCGTCTCGATGCCGCGAACGCCGAGAAAGGCCTGCCGCCATGCCTGCGCTACGGCCTTCAGGTCCTCGAAGGCGAGCACGCCAACGAGCGCACCGAAAAGGCGGATTTCATCAACAACGCCAAGTCGCTCAGCTTCATCAAGCTCGACATGAAGACGCTCAACATCACCGTGCCCGCCAGCATCGAGGATGTCGCCTTCGCGCTCCAGAAAGCCGTCGGGCTGTCTGTCGAGATCGAAGTCAAATACTCGACAGGCACATCCGGCAAAGAGTTCATGAACATCTACATCAAGCGCATCGTCGAACGCATGGCCACCGTGGATGCCCAGCTCGAAGTCTTTGACGATTCAGCGCCGTTTTAATGCTCGGCTATCGGCCTTTGGCCGATACGCCTCACACAGCGCGCTATTTCATACGCGCGCTTCAATATAGGTCAACGCCATGTGGTGGTGCATGTCTTCAAATTTCTTCGAATGTCCGTTCATGCAGAAGCTCAAGACTCAGGTCAAGCAGCAGAACTACGACAAGTCGTGCATGGTCGTGATCCGAACGATATCGGCCGCGCTCGATGCGCCGGTTCAGCGAGGCAACGGCAAGCTCGTCTGGCAGCTGCTCGTCGACGAAGGCGTGCTGCGCCCCGTCGAAGGCGGCTGGGCTTCGGCTGCATGGCTCAAAGAAAACGGCTTTTTCAACGGCGATATCCCCGAGCCTCTGCCAGAGCCGCTGCCCGAAGCCGAGTTGCCCGACAACACCGAAGAGAATACAGCAAGGCTTGAGCGCCTGATGCAGCTGCTGGAGGATAGATGAACGCCACCGAAGCCGAAAGAGCCGTGCTCGGCGCGATCCTGCTCGACAACACCGTCCTGCCGATCGCGTCCGACATCCTGCGTGACACGGATTTCTACATGCCTGTGCACCGCGACATCTGGCAGGCCATGAAGCGTCTCGGCGACCAAGGCCAGCCGATAGACCTCGCCACGGTCACGGTCTCTCTGCTCAACAATGCGCACTTCGAGGAAGCGGGTTCGACCGTCTATCTCGGTGGGCTTATTCAGCAGCTTCCGTCGGCAAGTCTCATCAAAGTGCATGCTCGCCTCGTGCATAACGACGCGATACGACGCGCATTGAACACTTATGCGAACGATATCGTCGCGCAGACGACAGGGACGGTCGGAGACTGCGGCGCGTTCGTCCAGCAGGTCAAAGACAAGCTTGACGACATCGTCGGCGTGCAGACCGACACGCCATGGCGCACATTCGACGAGACGGCGCGTGAGGCGCTCAAAGACATCATAGACCTTGCCAACGGCGACGAACCCGGCATCTTCACGGGCTTTGCCAGTCTCGACAGGCATCTGTCCGGACTGCGGCCCGGCTCGCTGACGATACTCGCCGCGCGTCCTGGCATGGGCAAGACAGCGCTCGCGCTCAACATTCTGCGCAACGTGGCGATTACCAAGCGCATCCCTGCCGCCATGTTCACGCTCGAAATGACCGCAAAGGAACTCGACATGCGGATTATCAGCGGCATGGCGCAGATCAGCGGTCACGCGATACGGAGCGGCAAGCTGTCTCACGAACAGTGGGACGCGCTATTCCGTGTTGTCGAGACGTTCAAGAATACACCGCTTCTCATCGACGAAACGCCGGCCATATCGATCAGCGCGCTGCGCGACAGAGCGCGGCGTTTGCAGATTGAAAAGGGCATACGCTTCATTGTCATCGACTATCTGCAGCTTGTCTCGAGCACGAACAAGCGCGTCTCATGCCGCGAGCAGGAAATCGCCGACATCTCGCGCGGCCTCAAAGCGCTTGCCAAGGAGCTGTCCGTCCCCGTGCTCTGCCTGTCGCAGCTTAACCGCGCCCTCGAAGCTCGAGCCGACAAAAGGCCGTTCCTGTCCGACCTCCGCGAATCAGGCTCCATCGAGCAGGATGCCGACAACATCCTGTTCATCCATCGCGAAGGCTATTACGACAAATCCAAGGACGCGAACACCGCAGAAATCATTATTGCCAAACAGCGCGCCGGTGCCACCGGCACGCTCAAACTGCGCTGGAACGGCGCGACAACGACGTTCAGCGATTTAGAATTTTAGGGAAATATTATGAGTGACGAAACAATCATCACATACGAAACGCCCGTCGCCGAGATCGAGCGTGTCGCGCATCTCATCGGCGAAGGTCTCGCGCCGAAATTCGCGGAAGGCGACTATGCCCATGCGTGCAGCGACTTGATCCATCTTTCAATCATCACGAACTTGAGCGATATCGCGACGTATCTCAGCCGTCCGCTGTCCGAGATGATGGATAATCGCAAGTATGTGTACTGGTGGATGAAATCCATGCCGACGATGCGCGCGTTATTCCATGCAATACCGCACTGGGCAGAGCTCGACATGTCCATGGCGCTGAACGCGCCCGTCATCAAGTCGAAGGACATCGAGACCTTGCCAGAGCAAATATCAATCGGCTGTTACCTGTTCTGCATGTTTGCCGTATGGTATGGCGCAAAGCCGGACTGCAAGCGCAAGATTTTAAACAACCGAGCGACCAAGACGCTGAACAATGCCATGAAAACGATGGGTGCAAAAGGCATTCTCACGCAGATGTGGATGGCTGCCACCCAGTTCGTCGTCCTCGGCGAGAAGGTGTTTGAGCCTGCATGGCAGCGCATGACCACCGGCAGGGATGACAGGAAGATAAACAGCATGAGCGCAAGGACCGCGCGCCAGACGCGCAAACGCGAAGTCAGCAGTTTCGCAGACCTGGCATTGCTCAAGTAAAAGAAAAGCCACCGAAATGGTGGCTTTTTTATTATCCTCGCAAGTATGACTCTATGGCGTCCTTCGCCTCAAACCAACCGTGACAGACCACGGCATCATAACCTGCGGCTGTCAGCATCTGGAGATATTCTTTTTGTGCATCAGAGACGCGCCCGCCCTTGGTCTTTTTCATTTCGATAAACAGGCCGCCATACTGTCCGTTTGCCCATGCCAGGAACAGATCCGGCACGCCTGCGCGCACGCCTTCGTCCTTGAGAATCTTGCCTGTGACACGATCGCGCGCGCCGCCGTTCGGGATGGCGAAAAGCAGTTGTTCGGGAACGCCGAACGACTGGCATGCAAGTGCCCACCATTGCATGAGTGTGACTTGCTCGGTGTGTTCTTTCATTCTCTCACCTCGATCCATCTTGCGCCGCACAGCTGCGTGTGTCCATCCTCATCCCAACAGCCGGTGGCGCGTTTGACTTCCTCTGTGCATGGATATGTGCCGTAGTTCGTCTCGATGCGCAGGCACTCGCCATCTGCCGTCACGAAGATGCTGAGCATCAATGACAAGAACACATTCATTCCTGCGCCTCAATCATGCGTTTGAAACGTTCCCAGGCATCATTCCCGGTCCTTCCCCAGACCGAGTTTGCATCGTTTCCGACGAACGGCCTCGGGCATAGCTTATGCGTCACGTCGTAGTGACGGACGACATGGTCGATATCGATGTCATATTTAACCATCAGCTCGCGGATCAGCGCCGCAGCGGTCTGAATTGTGTTGCCATCGAAATACCAATCCTTGTCCGTCGCCTTGAGCGTCTTTGTGCTGTGCTTTCGCGGCACAAGGTCAACGCCGACTGAATTGCGGTTTGTCGCGGCACAATAGACCTTTTTGTCCTTTGTGGCGCAATGCCAGGCGTAATACTTCGCCTCGTTCACGCAGTGGACAATCTCGCGCTCATACACAATGTAATGCGTCGATGACGGGTCTTTTTTTCGTTCCGCCATGGAATCGCAGATAAGCACAGGCGCGCCCATGCATCCTGTGTAGTGCACGATGATCCACTCCGGCTTTTCAGTCCTGCGCGTTTTATGTTTCGTTGTCAGCCGTTCGATCATTTTTTCCTCCTGTCCCAAATATCTGTTGGCACGAGCACGATGTCTTTTTCTCTGGTTCTGACTTCAAAGAACTCAAACAGGTTTTCGGTCGAATTGAACTCACGGCCAAGCCAGACGTATGCGCCAGAGCCGAGCTTTTTCTGAATGTTCTGCAAACGCGCGATTAGGTCACTCACTGTCATTTGCCTTGATCCTCCGAACGCGCCAGAGCAGGCTTTTTGCCTCGGCAGTCGCGCCATGCCGTTTGTAGTTCCTGCCGCCCATGTTGTAGGCGATGATGACATCCGAGAATTTGCCGAACATATCTTCAAGATGTCTGATGTATGCCGCTGCCGCTCGCGTGGCGCACTCTATGTCATGCGGATCGTCGCAGCCGTAATGCCGCGATGTCGCCGGCATGAGCTGCCACGGCCCTTGCGCGCCCTTGTCGGATTTTGCGTCCGGCGTGCAGCGCGACTCGGCGACCATGAGATAGTAGTAATCGAGGCTGACATCCTCATCTGCAAGGATACGTTCGACCTGCACGCGATGCGGCTCACATCTGTCGAGCCAGTCCTCATAATCGCTTGCAAGGCAGTATTTGGCCTGCAGGAAAACGACAACCGCGCTCAGAATGATCACGAAGATGGCAATCACTCGCATGACAACAGCCTCGATGCCGATGCGCCCCAAGGCGAGTAATCGTCTGGCTCGCTGTACGCGATAGCTGTCGCGATATCTTGAGCCTTTTCCATGATTTCATCGTCGGAACGCTCAGTGGTCCACTCAAGACGGTATGTTTGCGTCTGCGTTCGCAAGAAACTGCGGAGCCGTGCGATTTCATCCTCAAGCGATTGCAGATATTCGATGTCAATGGCAGCTTCGCATTTGCGCCCTTCGCGCTCGGACATGCGCTTGCTGATTCGCTGTTTGCAGACGCATGGCAGGCAGTCCAGGAAAACGGCTGCCGTCGGAAAGTGTATGTTTGCCTGCATGGCCTTGTGCAGCGAGACATAAGAAGCGTATTCGTCCGGCGTGAAATAGCCGTCCTTCATCTGGACATTCGCGAAATAGAGGTCGCCGAAATAGCTTCGGTCGAGGATGTACCAGCCGTTGCCCATGAGCGCGCCGTGCTGTGCGTACTGCGTCATTTCATAGCGTTTGGATAGCAGATGCGCCTGCATGGTGAACGCCCAGCGCTTCGGATTTTCGTAATAAAGCGGCAGAAAAGGGTTCGTGCCGTCCGCTGGTTCGGCGAGATATTCCGCCTTGTGCCCGAGCGCGACAAATGCCTTGGCGAGCGCTGCCGCAAACGTCGATTTGCCCGCTCCGATGTTTCCTTCAACGATGATGTAGCCTGATGTCCTCATGATCTCCCCTCAGCAAAGAGTGCTGAGGGAGTGTACATGATTTTGGGTGTTCATGTGAAGATTTGTTCTACTTTAGCGTACTGAACGCGGCATCTATTTGGTCTTGTGAGTGTCTTGCGTACGCATGAAGCGTTGTCGCTATGGACTTGTGATCAAGAACCTTTGCTATCGTGTCAATCGGGACGCCTGCCTGGAGCATGAGCGTGGCCACTCGGTGCCGAAAGCTGTGCGGTGAGATGCGCTCGCCGTTTGCATCCGCTCCGAAATGACTGGACATAAAGCTTCCAAGCGATTTGTGTATCCGTTCAGCCTGCATGGGTTCGAAAATTCTGTCCGCCGGGGATTTGCCCGCCGCAGCGTCTCGCCAGAGCTTGGCTAGATTCTTGTCGATGGGGATTGCCACGTCGTATGCTTTGTCGCACTTGATATTTGTCAGATATGCCCTGTTGTCGGCGTGCAGATCGCCAGCTCGTATCGCGGCGATCGTGGAATGTCGAGCCCCTGTGGCTATGATCAATCCCACGTAGAGCTTGCTTCCCGGATAGGTATGTTCTCGCTTGATTGCCCACTGCTTGACACGGTTTACTTCTTCATCGGTCGGGATGCGGGTTCTAGGCTGGTCTGGGTTTTTGATTTTGATGCCCACAGCGGGGTTCGGGATATCGAAGCCTTGCGTGGTCAGCCAGTTGAAGAAGCCCCTGATGCGACTGACCGCGTGATGAACGGTCGAGCGCTTTCGGTCTGAGGTGATGAGCGCGTTCATTGCCTCGGTGTTGACTGCCGCATTCTCAATAGAAAAATGCTTAAGCGAGTTCCGGTAGTTGACGATAGTCGATGCCTTCAGGCCGTGCTGTGCGGCGTACAGGTCGATGTATTTATTCACGTCCTTTGGGGGATGGCATTTCTTGTCGAGCTGGGTTCGGGCTGTGGCGATTTTATTTTGAACAGTCCGTGTGCTGTCTGATTCCGTCAGCGGAACGGTCACAAAGCAACGATCGCCTGTCTCTGACTTCCCTTCAAGCAAGTATCGGTAACCTTTTCGACAGCTGCGACGGATGAGCCCCGGGATTTTTTTGTAGAAGTCTTGCTCCATATATCCTCCCTTTGTGTTGCCTGAACGTATTGAATAATTAGGGAATTATCCATTTTGCGTTACAAATGTGTTACGTGTTCACTCGATTTGTTCAATATTTTCTGCAAAAATTCCATGTAGATTTGATTATAATTCTCGTAATTAGCCAGAAATCCAGAAAGGCTCTCAAATGCGCTTCAAATCTACACATGCGTTATATACCACTTGGTAGAAATGGCGGCAATAGCTAATTTAATCGAAGTGGGGTGCGCTTGGCAAGTCCTTATTTCAAGCGGTTTTGCGACGCTTTTTTAGCGGAAGTGTTAGGTAAACGGGTTGCGGGTAGTTGCGTTTATGCCCTTATGCCACGCTAAAGCGTGCTAAATCACCACGCTTGCGATTGTTATCAAGTTACTTGCAACAAACTTTCTTTTTAGGATATCGGTCTCATCAAGTGCAAGAAAAAACGCACCTTTAACCACTCGGTATATTGCCGCTTGATGAGACGGCTCAAATCATAGTCAGTACATCCTGTCCGGCCTCGATGACAATCCTGTCGATATCATCGCTGTATCGCTCCATGAGCCAGTCCGGATATGTGTTGTCTGCATAGACCGGCAAAGATAGATCGCTTTTGGTCTTGCCATAGGCAAGCGTGACCTTGCCTTTACGGATGCCGAAGTATCGCTGTGGCTTTTCGGATGTGCCGAAATACGGCACATCCCGGATCGGCACGCCGGCAGACGGACGCACCATCTGCACTTTGTGGATCGTGCGCCAGCCGTCTTCGCCGAAGATGCGGAATGCTTCCGTCGTTGGCTGCCAGGCGTTCACAGGCGCGTCAAAGCCTTTCACACGTCCGGCGTTCGGCGATGTGCCAAAGATCGTCAGCGATGTGCCATCTTTGGAATTTCGCACGCCGAACATGCGCTTGACCGGCTTGTCGAGAAATGGCGACGCGCCTGCGATGTTCTTGACGAACCGCTTGATGCGCTTGTTCGCTTCGCGCTGCCATTTGCGCACAAGTTTCTTGTCTTGGCCGATCTGCGCATACAGGTCTTCAAGTTCGCTCATATCCTGCCATCCACCTTGACACATGGCTGCCATCCGGCATCTGTACTATGCTTTGGCGGCACGTATGCAAGCCACAAATCATTCATATTCGTTTGCTTCCACGATGCAATCAGGCCGATGCCGGTGCAGACATTCATGCCCGACAACATTGCAACGTCGCCCGAAATGCCTGTGAATGTCGAACAGACCATCATGTCATTCATGCCCCAGATCAGGCGCGTCGAAGCGCCGCTTGATATGACCTGCAACACATGGCCGTTTAAAAACATCGTGTTTGCCGTATGGGAATCATAGCTGTTTTCGCTGTCATAAACCAAGGCTGTCTGCAATGCCGATTTGAACTTTACCCACGCACCGGCTGTGTCGAACCACAGGCCTGCGCAAGTCTTGTAAAGCCTGGCATAATCAAACGTCCCCTCGATATACATGCCGTTAGCGATGGCCGTGATTGTACCATTATCCAAGTCATAGCCAGACCAGAACGAAGCATTGATCTGTGCCGTCGAACTGATGCCCTGCACATAGCTATCAGAAATCATGCATCCGGCACCTGTTCTGGCAAGTCCATAGTTCATGTCGCATTTGGAAATCAGCACTAGCTCGACGTCGTCGCCCATCTTTGTGGCTTCGCACAATTCGACAAAAGTCTGCGCGCCATTCGACAATATCGGATCCAGCAGCGCGGTCCCGAAGTTATACAGCGAAGATGTTGCGAACAGAATCGCGCGGCCATTGCTCGTGTGATACGACAGCGCAAGCCTCACAAGCGACACATCGGCACTGTCATTCGTGATGCTTGACGTAAACAAGGCGAGGTCTTTGCCCATGCCGCGCATGGCGGCGATGGTTGAATCGGCGATGTAATACCAATGCCCGCGCGCCAGCGTCTGCATGCCGCCGCCAGATGCAGGCACGGAACAGTTATCCAGTGCCATCACCGCACAGCGTCCAACGGCTTTTGAGCCAGAATCCTGCCCGAATGCGCTGTTATACCACCATAGGTTTGTGCTGCTTGAATCAGTGAATGCCAGCGCGAAATAAAGCCCGTCGATCTTGATGATGCCTACACGCGCCTTTGTGCTGTTCTCATCGCCCAATGACGAATACACAAATGGCTGCGGCAGATACAGCTTGCCATGCTCGAACGTCGCATCCCGCAGGTCAAAGCAGTTGATATATGTTTTGTTTGCATCTGTCAGAAGAACGGCCATGATGTGATCGCAGATGTCCACGATGGCATGCGTTGTCGCCGTCACGCCCTGATAAGGCTTGTTTCCGATATACATGACGTTCGGTGCATGCGGATCGACAAACGCGCTCTCGCCATCTGCGGCATAGCATTGCGCTTTCACAAAGTCAGGATACACGCGGCATAATCCGCCATGATTGAATACGTCCGCGCGAAGGTCATCGACATATTCCGGCGTCGCCGCGTCGCCTTCGATAATCTGCACCACAGACGCATCCTGAATGAACGTGATTGTAAAGTCCACGTCGATGAATGCCGACATACCCGAAGGCGAATAGATGTCGCTTTCATTGAAGCCGCAGAACGGCACGGCTTCGCCGTCGCTCTGATTGGCGAGTTTGGCCATGATGACTGCGGTTTTATAAGTGCCTGACTGCGAATTTGCAAACACGGCCGTTGCCAGGCATTGCCCGTCCGAATACATCACGCGCTTGACCGCGCCGGTCAAATCCGAACCAGACGACGGCAGCGCGGTCATGCTTGCCAAATCTCCATCCGAATAAAGCGTCTCAACCAGACGCGCGCCCGTGAATACAAGTTTGTTCCATGCCAGTGCCTGCGCAAGCAGCTGGCTTCCTGCCTGTGTAATCGAACTCATAACTGCACCTCATAGCGATAAGTCACATGCGCCCGTGTGGCGATGACCTTCTGTTCAAGCTCTGCCTCATATTCAAAATGCATATCAAACGGCTGCGTCGTCGTATGCCCAAGCATTTCCAGGCACTCATTCAAGCGCAAAATATCTGTCTGCGTGCCTTTTACGGCATTCACCGTGATTCTGTATGTGTATGGAAACTTCACGTTGTCCAGGTCATCCGCGATGACCGTGCTTTCCGTGTCAAACACGGCATTGACCATGACGCGAAGCGCCTCGCACGTGCCCGCCTTGCGCGTCCACAAGCTGTCTTGCAAGATGATATTTTCGCGCGTCGCGCGCTTCAAATCCGGATAGTAGGGGATGACGCCCAGATCTTCGGCAATCTGTGCAAGCTCATCGTCACGACATGCCGTCAGCGCGCCTGCGGATGTCTCGCATGGCAGCGCGTTGCATCGGCTCGCCAGATGCTTCACGACCTCATCAATCGCGCCGCACAGGCTCGCCATAAATTCATTCTGTGCAAAGCGCGGCAAAAGCTCATAAGACAGGCAATCAGACAGTCGCATACTGCACCTCGTAATTCACAATGATGATCTCTGTCTTTGCGGCAGGCACATAGTTATGCGCCGGATTGTCGATTGCGACGAATTCCGTTTTGACGCCGTTCTCATCTGGCGTCTGGCAGCGGCGCGCAAGCTCCGACAGGCTGAATGCCATGCCCAGATGCGCTTTCAATTCCGCAAAATAGGCATCGGCATCGGATTCGAACTTCGCGCGCCCAGAAACGGCATTTTTCGCCGACAGCCCGACCGTAAACACCGGCGACAGATAGGTCACGCCGGCACCAGTTACAACAACCTCATCGCAAACAGGCTTCCATTCCGCTGCCGTCAGCGCTTGCATGACGCGCGTTTTCACATCGACATGTTCGATTTCGGGATCATCCGTCAGCACATACACATTCGCCGTGCCAGGCACATAGCCGCCATCCGTATAGCGCAGGCAGTAGGCATCGACGACGCGTCCGTCAGCCGACTTCGCGCGCTGTTCATAAGCCGTCGCAGGCCCGCCCACAGACACGCCAGAACGCTTCTCGATGATATAGGCGCGATAAGCCTCATCGCCCGCATCCGTGTCCGGAAATTCATCCTTTGCGCCGCCAGTCACGCCGATATTCGATACGCTCTCGACTTCGGCCAGCGGCGTCACGATCTCCGTGATCGCGCCGATCTCGATGTTGTTTTCATCTAGGACATTCTCGTTGCCATAGCCCACAAACAGCACGGTGCCGCCGCCGGCTTCAAGCGCTGTCGTTTCCGAAGGCGTGAACTGGATTCCGTTGTCATCGGCAATCAGAAATTCCCCGGCAGTCAGCGTCACAGCCGCCGAGGTCACGACCGCCACCAGGCACGACGCATGAATCGGCGCTGGCCGTTCAATATCAAACGTCTCTCCGAGCGCATTCAGATATTCGCCTGTCGCCGTCGATAAATATCTCTGCTTTGCCTGCGCATTGAATTTCTGCACCAAGACACCAAAGATATAGGCAACCACAGTCGCGATTGCGAACTCATCCGAACCGATCTGCAAGTCTTTGCCCGTTTCGGTCTTGTACGTCTGTTTGATCAGCTCAAACACGCTCTCTGTCGAAATATCATTGATAAACTCCATCATTCGCCCTCCAGCCTGATCTGATAGGTGCCGTCAATCATACGGATTTCGACCGCGCGCACCTCCGGATACCACCGCGCCAGTTCCTGCGTGATCTGCGCCTTGCGCACATACCCGACCTGATCCGTCACGGCCCCCAGACCGAACGACCGGAACAGGCAATGCTCGCCCTGTCTGCAGTTCAGCATGTTCACGATGTTCTGCCCTGTGTTCATTCCCACCTCCTAAAACAGCGAATATTCAGCCTTGACGCGCGGTTTTTTCTCCGTCGGCGTATAGCTCTCGGTCAGTTCAAGCGACACCTGCACCGCCGAAACGATGTCGATGGCATCGAGCGCGAACGAGAACGATACGCCGCGCACGCAAAACTTGCCCTCACGCGCCTCATTCCAATACAAATCGCCCGTCTGCCCGGCGAGTGCGCTGAAATCATCGACCACGTCAAAAACATTGAGCTCGGGCATCAACGCACTTCGCGCGATCTGCAGAGTTACGGTCGCCGTCCGCGCTGTCTTTTTTCGGCGACGCACAATCGACTGCGGCCGCTTCGAGTAGTCGTTTGCATACCGCTGGTCGAGCTGCATGCCGTCGCCAATCGAGATTTGACCAGTCCCAACAAATTCAAGCTGATTCTGTTCGTCGATATAAAAACCGTTTTTCATAAATCCTCTTTGGCGCGGCTATTGGCCTGCGGCCAATACGCCTTGCGCGTGCGGCTATTGCATACGCCGCACAAATATATGTTTACTTCGGCGTCCCCGTTGTCATGGCTGTGGTTGCCGCAGAGCCGGAAGCCGCAGCCCCCACAATGGCCGCAGCATCCGAAGCAGATACCGACACAACCTGATGTACATGGTTTTGCAGTGACACGGAGGTCGCGATCACATCCCCAGCCGTCGCCTTGATATTCCCCGTGGTCGATTGAATATCTTTCGTCACATCGAGCTTGTCCTTGAGCGCGGTTGCACCATTGACCGTCAGCGTCTTTTGAATCTCGATATCGGCGTTAAAGAAGTACCCGAAATCCGCGTCATCCTTGCCGAACATGGCAAAGCCGCGCCCCGTGACTTCATCCAGGCATCCCCACACGACCGCTTCTGTCGCGATATTGCACTGGTTCGGCCGAAGGTATGGCGGCAAAAACAGCGTGCCCTTGATCGCCTCGTTCATCTGCGATTTGACCTTGGCCATAAATGCCGCGCCCTGCGCATCCTCGCCAGTCAGATCGGTCACGATATAGAATCCAAACTGCATCACGTCCTCCACACAAAAAAGCCATCCATGTTCATACACGGATGGCCACAGGACGTGCGCAAATGCGTCCGCTAAACGACAGAATGCACTTCAAGCCGCATCACGTTCGACACATAATCCATGATGTAGTAATCAACCAGCCCGGTCACGTCGCCCGTGTCCTTGGGGATGCTCACCTGCGAATGATGACGTATCTCGCTGTTCATGTCGCCTGAAACGACAAGCGCGTTTGCCTTGTACCGCGTGTATTTTAGGCATTCCGTTGCCCACTTTGTGTCCTCTGACCTGAACACGGCATCGACTTTGGGCAGTTCGCCTTTCTCGTCGCCTGCGGTGACCTCATGCTCGCCATCGCGCCAGACGATGCCCGAAGTCACCTCGTCCATGCCGTCTTCCTCGATGGTCAGCCCCTCAAGCGTCGCTTGCGACGTGACCGAGTCCGGCAAAAAGGCGAACGTCACTTTGCCCAGATGCGCGGACACGACAAAGCCCGCCGATTGCTGAAGCGCTTCGAGCGCCGCCATTGGCGTGTCATTGAGCTGATAGTGATCCACATGACCATCGACTTGTATGTCAGCCGTCATGCCGAGCGTGTCACACAGATGTTTGAGGATATCCGACAAGTCGCAGTCCTCGAAAGTCTCCGTGACCGTCTGATTGGCTGCCTCGGTGAAGATCGATCCGGATATCTGCAAGACGCCGTTCGTCATGTCCGCCCAGATGATGTGATAGGTCACGTCGCCCAGAGGCAACCCGAGCGTTACGGTCGCCGTCTTTTCATCCAGAAGGTCGTTCAAAAACGCTTCGCGGTTGATGTTCGACCTGTCCGAGCCCAGACATATCTCAATTTCGCACGCATTCGGCGTCACATTGAGTTTCGAGACCGATGTGCTGTCCTGCACGACAAGCGTTTTGCCGTTCACGGTGAGCGAAATCTTGGGCAAAGTCGGGCTTTCGGCATCAAATTCGAGCGTGCGTTGCCGCACGACTTCCTTGACGCATTCCACGCCGCTCAAGACGATGTCGCACGCGATCGAAAGCGGTGCCGAACTGGACAGATCGGTCACGCGCGTCGTGTTCTTGTTCGTCAGCGCGAACTTCAGTTCGGGATAGAGCGGATAGCCGCCCAGCGTCACCGCGCCGGCTTCGCCGTTCGTCTCCACACTCAGGCCATCCAGAACGCCAAACCACTCGTTAAAGTTCAATCCCATGGCCATGCATGTCGCGCGCGACACTTCCACCTGCGCGGAAATCTCCGAAGCCTCAAATCCGCGCGCGGAAATATAGCCGCCTGTGTGTTCGACGGTCTTTGCTGTCTTCCGAAAAGACAGACCTGTCACGAACGCGAGCGGAATCTGCACCGATGCCCACGATAGATATTGCATGTCACGTCTCCCATGGTGCCTTGATGACATTGAGCTGCGTCGAAACGACTTCCGGCAGATCAATCTGCTCGCCACCCTCGAACATGATCACGCCTTCAAGCGTGCGGCTGTTCGCCGCGCACAGCATGTCGCAAAAGAATTCATCGCCATACACCTTGAACGCGATGCTGTCCCATGTGTCCCCTCGAACTGCGATGTATGTGCTCATCAGAATGCTCCAAGTCTGCCGGCCTTGAATGCCGCCTTGCCCATTGCCCGCGTGAAATCACGGCTCGAAACCGCCTGCGCCAGTGACAGCGCCGTCGTCTCGTTGCCGCTCATATTAAACGTCTGCGCCACATTCTGCACAATATTGCCCGCTCTTGCTGTCCGCGAGTAGTCCAGCGGTATGATCGCCTCCGGCCCGCGCTCCCCGACAATAGACGGACCAAGCGCCAGACCGCCGTTGGCGAAGCCAAAAAATTTAGCAGTAGCCTCTCGTCTTGCTTTGGTATTTTTTTCGCTGAACCAAGAATCATCGTTATTGAAAGACTCGATGAAACTCATAAGAACTGGCAGTGCTTTTTCATCCAAAAATTTGAGGACTTTCACCAGAAGTGGTGTAACAAATTTAAATATCTGCCCCATGCCCTGTGCGAGTTCCTTCGCGCCATCGCCTTCTAAAATTTTGGCAAGCTCTTCCACAAGCGGCATAACTGCAGGGATAAGCGTCATAATCAGCTTATTCTTTTGTTCCTCAATGCGGCGCATATCCTCGACGAGCTTTTCATTGTCAGTCTTCTGGATTGCTGAATCATCTTTCAGCGTCGCCGCCATAATGACCTGTGACCAGTCCTTGTCCTTGAGCAGATTGTCCGCTTGTGTGCGGTTGCGCTCATCCTTTATGCCCGATGACCAGTCAAAATTTGATGCGGCCACAAGCACATCTTCTTTTGAATGTCTTTGTTTCTTAACGAACCTATCAAATGCGGCATCGAGCTCTTCTTGCGTGTCAAATGCGCCGCTGTTCTGCAATCCAAGATAGATCGACTGCATTTCTGTGACTTTGGCATTGCCGAGGTCATTGCGATTGGCAAACATCTGTGTCGAAGCCGCAATCTGTTCATCCGATGCACCAGTCGCGCGTTGAATGGATCGCATGCGGTTCGCATATATATTGAAATTCCGCATATTGGCCTCTGTGCCGCTCGATGCGAACGCCTGCGACGTGCCAGGATACTTCAATTCAATCTCTGCTGCCGAAATGAGGTCATCTTTGCTCAGGGATTGATCCTTCATCGTGTCCTTAACGCGATTGATTGCCTCAACGATTGTCGAATAGTCCGCGCCCGTGCGAATGTTAAGTTCTCCAAGCATATCGCTGGCATCTTTGCCTGAAAAGCCTTTCACGCGCACAGACTGCCTTTCTTTGTCAAGCTGGCTCTCTGCGGCCTGTGTCGCCGCGTGAATGCCGCCACCAATCATGCCAATGGCTCCTTTACCAACAGATGCAACTTTGTCAGTTACACCTTTGACTTTCTCAAAACCGCTTTTTATACGCGTGCCAATAGCAAGCAGCTTTTGAGATTTGGACAATTGCTTGTTCGTATCATCAACGGCACGCGCCACTTTCTTATGTTTTTGCTCTTCCTGCTCGATCAGTTTGAGCTTTTCCTGAAGCATCTTGATCTGCTCTTTGTTTTCCTTGCGTTCCTGAGAAAAGAACTTCAGGCCTTTTTTGTTCCGAAGCTCATCAATCTTTTGGCGCAAAACCTCGCTTTGCGATAGCTGCTGTGCGGCTTTCAACTGATATCTCAATTGCCTGTTTCGTTTGACTTGATCGCGGAGCAAGTCATCATTAAGCCCACTGAGCTTCTCATCAATGTCTGCAATATCCTGCTTTAGTTTTAGTTCGTCCTCAAGTGAGCCAGCGCGTTTAAGATCCTGCACCAGCTTTTCGCGCTGCGCGGTCAGTTCTTCGCGTTCTGCCGTGTTTTTTTCCTGTTCGGCTCGCAATGCGGCATATTGCTTTTCAAGCTCTGCAATCGCTCGGCCGGATTCACGTGCAAATGCCTTCGATATGGACTTGAAATCTGCAGATGTATCGTCCGCCAATGTATCAAACATCTGCATGGCTTTCTGTGCCTGTTTGGTTGCTTCGTCCAGATTGACCGCTTTGCCAATGCCCTTGAGCTCGTTGCTGAGTTGTCGGATGGCATCCTTTGTCTGATCGTCTTTCACAACGAGATCAAACGTGTATGTCGAACTTGTGTTGCTCATTTGTTCACCTTGCGCTGTGGGCTTGCTTCTGATAGCAAAGCCATACATCTTGACGGGAGGCTTCAAACGCTGTGCCCGATGTCTTTCCAGAAGGAGTGACTATGCTAAAAAAATATCAAAAACCGAGTTCTCATGATGATTATGATCCGTTGATTACTGCGGGTTTTATCTTTGGCACCTTTCTACATACAATTCCTCCTGCTGTTGTTGTTTTCCTGGTATTATTGTTTTTCTGGGGTTTCACTGTAGCAATAATCGCAACGATTGCATTGTTTGCCATTGTTCTCGGCATAGCTATATGGTGGTGGTATCATTGACACATCCTATATAATCCCATTTTTATATTCTCAAAATGAAAATACAGAGCATCAATGGGCATTTCAAGCAAACGTGTGATATCTGTATGAAAGTCGATGGAAATGCGACCTATAACGCCATACAGCCTGATGATGTCGGCAGACGTTTTCAGGCCGTATGAAGCCAAAAAAAAGACGCACGCTTTGCCAGCATAAGTGCATCCTCCATCGGCAGTTTCAAGAAATCACTCGCCAGAAGTCCAGGCGTTCCCTTGATTGCTGCCAGAAAACCAGACGCAAGCTGAAATTCAAATTTGAGCTCTTTGTCATTAAGTGCATCCATCATCGACACGGCTTCCACGTCAGACACAAGCGCCTCAAATTTCCGGATTTGCCTGAAGTCTGCAACAGACAATTCTTCGAAATTGAGTGATAATTCTGTGATTTCCCGTCCATCCTGAAGTTTAAACGGTTTTGAAAGTGTAAGCTTTTCCATGTTGTATCCTCTTGACATCACGCAAAGATGTGATAGTAAAAAAAACTGGGCTTTAGTTGGAGGTGTAGCATGTCGTTTTTCACAACCTATGATGAACCAGAGTCGCATAAACTGTCTACGACGATAATTGGCAAGGTCTTTGACGTTATTTACGCGATTCTTTGTGTAATAATGATCATCATATCATTGCCATCAATAATCCTCCTGCTTCTGGTGCCAATTGCAGTTATTCTGCATTTGTTCGGTGTATTCTAGCTCCAAGCCGCCTCCTTCGAGACGGCTTTTTTGTTTCGGTCTTTCCATGGATACTCCTCCTGCGCTTAGTGGTCCTCATGCCAGGCGAATGCCTGGCGAGCGGACAGTACCATGAAGCAAGGGATGCGCCCTCGGAAGTGTCCGCTATTTTTTTCAGACTAGGATCAGGCTTCTCGTACGCCCACGAAATGCCTCAGTGATACGATCACATTCGGCTGTATGCCGTCCAGCCCGAACGGTTGCCTATTGCATCCGGGCCCGGGCAAGGAGTTGTTTGGTTTGTTTTGAGGTGAGGGTAGAAATGGTATTATTCATCGTCATTAGCCTCGTCATCTCGAATTTTGAAATTTAAACAGTTTTCATAGTCTTGCCCATCAATGCGTTCCGTGTAGGCTTTCACATAAAGCCCTTTTTCGTGACAACGAATGGCTTGTCTATAATCATCCTGTGACAGTTTTATTTTAACAGATTGTACTTTGTCGGTATCATCCATATATTTCAATGTGATAAAACCAAACTTTCTTGTTTCTGGGTCTTCTGTTGCCTTAAATTCGGCAATACGTCCCTCATACTGCGTTTTTCCATTTAATTTCTTTTTTACACTAGACAATACATCTCCAATCCTTCCTGCATAATCGTGACGAAGATGAACTGTTTTGATTGGTGGAACCTTACTATGGCAAAGCGTATTCCAATGGGCATCAATCGTCAGCTTGCTTGTAGGTTTGCTAATGAGCGAATGTACTGAACTTAAAAAAGTCGCACTCATTTCAATATTCTCTGAATTCGAAAACATATTCTCATCAAACGATCCATCGTCCATTGTCGATCTAATCTTTTGGATGCCCTCTAAAATCTTAAGTTCTACTTTTCTTGAGAACGAATAATCATTAAGAGGCCGTTGTTCTCCAATTTCAATGTCGGGACAAATGACAGGCACTTGATAGCTGCCTATTTCAGTTTGACCAAATCTGCAATTGTCAATGAATTTTCTCGACACCTCACAGGCTCTACCTGTTTGATAAATCTTCGGATTCATAACGTCCATTGCAGCAGAATTAATCAGCTTTTTGGTATTTGAATAAAATTTAACAATTTCATCAATGTTATAAGTGCCGGCAGTGATTGATTCATTCTCCAAATGGAAATTGAGAATATCCGACTTTGGAAACATAATCTCCATCGCCAATACGGAATCTGATAATCCAGTCATTTCTTTCAAGATTTCAAATGCCTCGGCCATTGCATGTTTAGCGTCAATAAGTTCATCATTTAATGGAACTGTAATCTGTTCCATAACATCGCCGTCATCAGAAAACTTTTGAAATATCGCAATATCAGTACGCTTTGTCGGAAATTTCTCCCAATTAAGGTCGTGAAGGTATCTGATGAGCTTAAACCTATCGATTTGTTCAAAATAGTTATTCCTCATATTGCCTCCGCAATCTCAATTAAAATGCTGTTTAGTTTGTCAGCTGTAAGCAGATCTTCTTTCTTGTCAAAAACTATTGTTGTTCCATATTTGTTGTCATTTTCCAAGAATTCTTCTTTCAACGACTTTATATACATACATTTACGAATACAAAGCTCATCCACTGTTAGTCGAAGCCACTCTCTTTCGTCGCGTGGAAGAACAAGCAGTGCAACGTAACTTGGCGGAATTGCATCAAGACGTAAATCATTTAAGTTGTCTTGATCCAAAGGATAATGGATGGTGGTTTCGGTTTCGGTCAATTGTTTTGACGTTGATTTGAGTTGAATCCCAGCAGAAACTTTAATCTCACGATTGTCGCTAGGACGTTTTACCCACTTTTTTATGGTCGCATCAACATCATGTGCATCATGGCCTTCTCTTTGGCAAGCAATACCCTTGGCTGCCGAAACTGCGTTCAGGTAGCTAAATGATAACTCCTCTCTTCGTCTGTTATCCGACAAAATCTCTCTTTTCTTCTCCATTCTCCCACCTCCGCGCGGTCTCTCCCATCTTGAGCGCGAAAGCATCTCATGTGGCACCGACCAACAAAACCTCCCTCATACCCCAGCCCCATTTGTCGAGCTCGGGAATGAAGTGGCTGGCATCTCCTCCCTGCCTTGCCCTGGTCACGACACCAATGGGCACATCTTCTCTCATATAGCAACCTTCTCCCCCAAAGTCATCATATTCAAGCACGGTGAGCCGGGATGCAAGCCTTAAATACACAAAAAGCCGCCCCATCCGGAGCGGCTTTTTTCGTGCCTTCGGAATCGCTGCGGCGCTGATCCGCGCCTCAACGATCACAACAGCTTGTCAACTTCGGACCGATAGTCCACTTTGTTGATGACGAGCACGCCAGCGGCGCGGTCGATGTTGTGCAGCTCTTCGCCATCCACGACAAGGCGGTATTTGACCACCGAGACGTTGTAGTCCGCGGTGCCTTCGGCACCTGGATTGACCGCGGATGCCGGAACCTGCGTCACATAGCCGCTGATATAGCACACGCCCTGCACGACGCGGATCGCGCCGGTCGGGTCGGTCACTTCCTGCGCCCATCGCGCTTCGTAGCCCATCAGACCTTTGCCGGACAATTTGGCCGAATAGGGACTGACAGGCACCGTGATCGACAGGCTCATATCCGCGATGCGGCTCTGGTCGGGCACGGTCAGACTGCCCATCATCTGGACAGTGCCCGTCTCGAACGTGACCACAGGCGGCGTGATCGTGCAGTCGATGGCTGCCGGATTTGCCGCAGGCTTGCCGTCCGGCGCGGGGTAAATCGTACAGCCCTTGATTTGGCCATAAATGGGAATTCTGTTCATCGCTTCCTCCTATCAGGCTTCGTAATAGACCGAATATCCGGCACTGGTAAATCCAACATTGAGCTGCGCATATTTCATAGGCGGCGTGACTGTGGCCGCAATCGACCACACGAACTGTCCGAGCGCGATGTTGTCCGCCGGATTGTCTTCCGCCAAAAAGCGGCATTCCGCTTCCCCGATAATCGCGCCGACAGACCGCAGATAGGCCAGATAATCGTTCTCTTCCTGAATCACGCTGTTGCGCATGGTCAGCGTCATCGGTTCGTCCACGTCAAACCGATATTTCTGCTGGAACCTGTTGCTGATCGTCTGGAGCACGCGGATATTGCTGTCATATCGCGCGCGTTCGTCGGTCACTGTGCCGTTGGACATCGCCGCAGTGTGATCGCCCCAGGTCACATAAGTTCCGCCGCCGACATTCAAAAACGTCACAATGCCGTTCTGCTGAATCTCTGTCGCATCGGCTTCCTCCATCGAGATAATCACGCCGTCCGAGCGCAAGCACGCGCCCAGGATGCTGACCGACGTGTTACCAATCGAGCGCACCGGGATGTTATTTCGTGCCGCGTCGTTGGCCGCATAGAGCGCACAGACGACAGCCGCGCCAGAAATGACATTGCCGGATGCCGATTTGACCGAGGGCCATACGGCGACGCCGTTCTCGAACTTGTTGCTGTTCGTGACCTGCGCCGGCTGTGCGATCCCGCCCACGACTTGCGCGGCAGCTTGCACCACATCGAACACGGCCATGCCGTCCCAATGCCCATTGCACTTCGTGGCCACAGTCTTGAGCGCGGTCACAATCGCGCCGGATGTCTTGCCTGGACAGCAGATCAGGTTCGGCACTGCGCCATAATTCGGCCACAGCTTCTGCACGGCATAAATGCCCGTCTGTGCGGCCGCAGAGCCGATATAGAGTGCGTCTGCATCCAAGTCTTCTTCGGCGTTGTTCGGATCATGCACATTGATGAAATATGCGCCCGAGATGCCGACAATCGAAAATGCGGCTTCTGCGGCCTCGCTCAGGTTGAAGCCCGAAGACGCAAGGCCGCCGCCGAGCTTCTTTTCATAGTCCGACAGCGACGAAATATAAATCGGTCGGTTGATCAGGTCTTTCTGTGCCCAGTCATCGACATTCTCGATCTGTGCCGCACCAATAAACACGATGTTTGTGCTGGTATCGACAGGCGTACTCGCCAACGAAGGCACCAGCTGCGCATAGACGCCATACTTTTCAGGCATTGTTTGTCTCCTTATAGAAAATCTTCTTGAATAAACTGCGTGAGAGATGCGACGGTCGCCGTCACCTGACACTGGCAGTACGGGAAATCTTCAAGCGTGTCCGGAGGCATGAGCCGTATGTCTGTCACGCCAGCTTGCGCGCGAAGCGCATGCATCGTCTCCTCGGCCAGAAGCAGGCAGTCGGCAAACAGCGCCTCGCGAACGCCCTGATCGGTGTAGCCGTCCGCGTTCAGGAATTCGTAGTGGTCGCCGACTTTGACGGTCTTTTCGCGCTCGATGATGGCAGAATTGACGACGACGCAGTGACAGATGATGCCGAGCGTCAGTCGTTCGGTGGCGACGGCGCTCTCGCTCAGTTCGATCGTCACGGAAGGGCAGACGTTCGGCCAGTTCTCCGCGTTGCGGTCGGCGCAGACCAGCGCGTAAACCGTCGGCTTCGACTGGCTGTGCGCATCCTGGCTTTCCTGCGTCTTCCACTCGAAGCCCTTGGCTGCGAAATGCGCGTCGAGCGCGGTCTTGATGCGTCCAATGATGTCCGGAATCGTCGTCACTTCTTCTTCTCCAGCGAAAGTTCACGGATGCCCATGTTCAGCGCGCTGTCCACAATCCTAAACGCGCGGTCGTTCACATACAGGATCTGGTTCTTGCCCAGATTCAGGTCGGCCTGTTCGGGCATGAACAGCTTGATCGCGAAGGCGTTGAGCGTCTCGCTCGTGGACGCATTGAACGTCACGAGATCGGACTGCAGCGAGCCCATGACCGTGCGCGCGTTCGCGCTGTTGGTCGCGATCTTGAGCGGTTCGTCGAAGTCGCGGTAATCGTTGAAGATCGCCGCATTGTCGTGTTCAAGTATGTCGGACAGGCGCTGCATGGTTTAGGCACTCCAGATCGCGTAAAGCGTCACATTGCCCTCAGGCGTGATCTCATCTTCGTCTTCATAGACGACCTCGCCATCGGCAGCGAGCGCCCAGCCTTCGAACGTCTTGGTGGACTTGGTGAGCGTGCACGCAGGAAGCGTCGCGCTTTCGCCCATAATGACGTTCAGAGCATCCATAGAGCCGGAGCCGGTGTTGGCGTTGAACGTGACGACCGACTTGAACACGAGCTCGATCTGCGTGTTCTCGACAGGCACGACAATCTTGTTGCTGCCGTCCGGCGTGATCTTCTCGCCATTGGCCTCGAAGTGGTCAAACGAGTAGGTGCTGGAGCTGTCGGACACAAGACCGGCATTGAGCACGACCTTGGAACCGGATGCCGCCTGTTTGGCGAGCACGTAGGGCAGTTCGTTGCTGTTGTAGCGAGCGGATTCGAGCACCGAGACGAGGTCGAGTTCTGCGAACGGGCCTTCGGTGGCGTTGCTGATCTCGTTTGAGTTCTCGGCGAGCATCGTCACCCAGCCCCAGTGTGCGCGAGGTGCTGCGCAGGGGTTCGACTCGCAGCGGATTTCGACGGTCTGCGCGTTGACATCGACAAACTTCGACATCGCATATTTGCCCGCCACGGTGATATAGCCGTTGTCGTAGTCGTTGTACTGAAGCGCGAGGGGATTGACGAACGTCGAAGCTGCACAGAGCGTGTGGCCGACATTCGGGCTGATCACGCACACGAAGTCTTTGGGCAGATAGGCTTTCCACTCCCTCTCATCCTGGTCATAGTACATGCCAGAATAGACGATGATGTCGAGGCGGTGCCCGAAGAATGCGATCCATCCGACATACTCGGCTTCGCCGCGGTCATCTTCGTCCATTGCGCGGTTCGGTCCGAGCTCGCCTTCATACTGGCGCGGACATGCGGTGAACTTGGCGAGGAAATCCTGATCTTCCTGAAGCAGGATCCACGCTTCCGGCGCGATGAGAAGTTCCTTGGCGCGGCCGCCATGCTTGATGAGCGTGCGGATCATCGACTGCACATCGCGATAAGGCGTTGCGCCGTTCTGGCCCCAAGGGATGGCAGGCTTGACGCGCTGTTCATTGCCAACCATCACGCCGGGACGTGCCGCATCTTCCTTGAGTTGATAGTAGCGGATTTCGATATCGACAGGCGTGTCATCGGTAGGACTTTTCGGAATGGTGCCGCGAATCGCGTTGTTGACAAGGACATCCACGACCTGGCGTTCCATCGAACGCGCGTTGCGGTTCGCGAGGCGCATGGCGGTCTTGCGCGTCAGCGCGTCGTAAGCCTGTGCCTTGGTCGGGTTGCTTTCGCCGACCTGACGGCAGAGGCGTTCGAATTCGAGGCGCTGTTTGCCCTTCGGGTCGATCAGGCTCTTGATGGCCATACGCGGAGGCGTGACAACGTTCGTCGCATAGCCCGGAAGCGTTGTGTCGATATAGCCGGTCTGGACGTATGCGGAAATGCCGTGATCGGCATCTGCGAAATCGATTACGACATCGGTGGTGTCGAACGTGTCGTCGCGCTCGTCCGTCGGGAAATAGCGGTCCTGCAGGAACTTGGATACCGGCTCGTCGATGACCAGCGCAGGTACATGAGTGTGGGAATCGTACACAGAAATCACATCAGCCATGATAAATCTCCTTATTTTTCACGGGAAACATTTCCGCAAAGGTTGGGATAGAGCTTCTTGAAGGCTTCGTTCTTGGCGCGTTCCTCTGCCATGACCTGCGCTGCGGTCTTGGTCTCGTCGCACGTCGGTTTGGCGCACGGCTGGCAGACTTTGCCGATGCGGTCATACATGGCGCGGATCTTCGCGCTCATGATGTCGTCGTCCTTTTTCTTTTCGTCCTCATCGGCTTCGAGCGGTGCCGGCATGAGCTGCGCCTCGATGCTTGCGAGTTTGTCCAGAATGGCGGTGAAACCATCGACAATCAGCGTCTTGAGGTCTGCCTCTTCAACGACTTCCTCGATGACGGGCTCCTCGTCCTTCTTTTCCTCTTCCTTGGTCTCGATGTCTTTTTCATCCAGATCGTTCTTCAGCTTCATGTTCATCTTCGAACCTCCAACTTTGGCATAAGCCAGTAAAACACTGCGCACCATGTCGGTGAGCGTCCCATCAGTGCCGAGAGAATCCAAAGGCCGGATTTCGTCTATCAGCCCGAGCGTCTTTGCCTCTTCGGCAGAATACCAGTGATCACATTCGGTCAGTGTCTGCATGTCATACGAAGGGCATCGCCTGCGAATGATTGCCAGGCATGCCTCGTTCGCGCGCCGGATGCCTTCGTCCTCGCCGTCCACGCCTTCGCACCACACGCCGTGCAGCATGAGCGAACCGAGCTCGGTCATGATGACGTGGTCTGTGGCGAGTGCGAGGATGGCTGCCGCGCTTGCGGCGAGACCGTAAATGACAGCGGTGGAGTGGATACCGCGCTTGCGCGCTTCGGTGATGAGCTGTGCGATGGCGAGCCCGCTGAACACTTCGCCGCCGTAACTCATCACGTCGATTTGGATTTGATCGCCGTCCTCGATGCCGTTCAAAAAGTCAGAAAACTCTTTCGTGCATTTCGGCGAGATGTCGTCAAACAATCTGAATATCTTCATGTCGTACTCCCTCTGGTTTGGGTGCTTTGGCCGGATGGCCATAGACGGCAAGCGCGGCTTCGTCGGCATCGACGAGGCCCATCTCGATTGCGAGCTTCCACGATTCGAGCTCGGCACGGGGATCGAGACAGAGCGCCGATGGCGCGTTCCAGACGCTTTCACAGCTCAGTATCTTTGCCGCAGTGGGCGTGTCGTACTCGGTGACGATGCCGTTGCGCACAAGGTGATCGTATGCAAACACTTCAAACATCGGCTTGAGGAACGATTCGATAAAGAAGCCGCGCACGACCTTGTAAGTCGCGCTTGCCTCGATGACCGCGCCGCGTGCAGCCGCGTAAGACGTGCCCTCGAATGTCGCCTCGAGCACCTGCTGGGGAATGCCGATGGCTGCCGCGATGGATTTGTTCTGAGCCGAAATGAACTGCGCATAGCCGCTGTTCGGCCGCTTCGGGTCAATCGTGCGGATGTCCTCGCCATCGGCAAGCCGTTTGGACTCGCCCGGCCCGATCGTCTCGAAATCGTTCTGCGACCATGGAAATTTTGGGTTCGGATTTGCCTGAAGCTTGAACTTTTCCTGGTCTTCTGGCGTTTCGGGAACAAGCGGCGCATCGAGATCGAGCGACGGCGCGTTCCCGAACGGATTGCGCGTCGGGTCGGTGTTGCTGACGATAAAGATGGCAAGGCATGCCTCGATGATGGCGGCTTGAAGCTCGGCTGTCGAGTATGCCTTCGTGGCATAGAGCGTCTCGATGGTGTTTGCCACGAGCGGAACGCCGCGATATTGGTCAGGCCGTGTCGGCTGGAACAGATGCAGAACGACGGGCAGTCCGAGATCGTCATAAGCCTCGATGCGCTGCCAGTCTTCGGGACGGATGCCGAGGTCGTCGTAACGGTTCAGGAACCAGTAGGCGACCGGCCGCGCTTCGCTGTCGAGTTCCACGCCGTCGATAATCGTGTTGCCGTTCTCGGGATTCTTCGCTTTAAGGCCAGAAGTCGTCAGATTGAACATCGTCGGCGTCATGCAACGGTCGCTTTCGATGACGCGCCATGCGCAGTTCGCGACATTCGGACGGCGTACAAAGAAAACATCGCCGCTCAGCAGCCAGTTCCGGCACGCCATGCGCTGAAGCTGTGCAAACGTCAGCCTGCCTTGGATGTCGAGCGAATGCGTCAGCGATGCAAGCTTGAGCGACTTCTTGAGACCGCCGCACAATGCTTGATATTCGTCCGGTTCAAAGAAATCCGAGTTGCCGATAGAGTAGGAAAGGCCGTCGCCGAGCACGCCGTGCACCATGCGATCCACGGCAGCGGTGGCCATCGGACACGAGATGTCGAGCATACGCGCGCGCGACACCAGGACGCGCCGAGATGGCGAGATATCTTCCGTTGCCGTGCCGCTGTTCGCGATAAATCCTGCCATGACCTGGCTGAACAGGGAGCCGCCAGCCGCCGCATATCCTGTGGTAAATGGGGACAACTGCATATCACCACCTCCGGCCGATCATCGAAGGATCCATGAACACATAGCGCGACGTGTTGCGCACCGGACGGCCGTTCAGAATGGCCTCGATTTCTGCAATGCGGTTTTGCGTGTTCGTGATAAATGCCGACAGCGCGTTCAGGTCTGGCGTGTATCGCGTGATCGAGCGCGTGCCCAGGCTGTAGGACGTGATCGCGCCGCTCACGAGGTCCTCATAGCCTTTCACGGCATCATTCAGCGCCTTGTACAGCCGCGTCCGCTCGCACATGAGCCATTCACGCCGCGTTTTCGGTGGGGTAAAGTCTTCGCTCATAGCTCAATCCTTAAACAAAAATACCGTGAACTTGTCACGGTATGTGTTTTACAGCGACTTGAAGCGACGTGTTTTAAGTGTGCCCGATGTTTTTTCTGTTTTTTTAGGCTGTTCAGGTTTTGGCTCGGCTTTTTGTTCTGGTTTTGGTTCGAGTTTCGGCTGTTCAGGCTTTGGCTGTTCTGTATTGGGCTCCTGCTTTGGAGGCTCATTTAGCTCCATGATGCTTGCAATCGCGCCGCGCTGGCTCAACAGGAGATGCGCCGCGTACATCGCGTATATGCGGCAGTCGAGTGCCTCGTTGCGATGGCCCATGATGAGTTCCCAGCGGACGCCGCGCGGCGTATTGACGCGCCGCTCTGATGTGAGCATGTCGAAATAGTTGGCATCGTAGTTGTACCATGCTTCAGATGGCCAAAAGAGACAGGCATCGCCATCAAGCGTTTTGGATGCCATGTTCAAAAGCATATCCTTGCCCGAATTGACGCCAACAATGTGCAGATGGACCTTGCCTACGCCGCTGCCGATGCTTGTCAGCTTGCGCACCGTGATTCTGTACACCAAGGGGATGTTCTCGCCGTTCTTGACATAGCCTTTCACAGCCAGATGCCGCGGATGGCGCAGCGAATACGCATAGACGCGGTTCGTGTGGTGGCCGCCGCTGTCCTGTGCCGCATAGATGACGCCTAGTGTCTTGCCGTCTTCGCGCTTGTATCGTCGGCATTCGATGATGTCAGTCAGCGCCTGCCATATCTCCGGCTTCGACGGATCGCCCGCAAGCCATATGTACTCGATGCCATAAGTCTTCGATGCGTCCAGATTCCAGCCGCATATTTCGATGGCAAAGCCGTTGTCCTGCGTATCAATACCAGCCGTGCAGAACATAATGTCTTTGGGCAGGGCATCGTGGATGTAGTCACGACGCGACATGCGCTGCAATTCATCGCCGTCGAACGCGCGTTCGGTACTTGGCACATAGATTTCGCCGAGGCGCGTGTTACGGAAGCTCTGATAGTTCGCTTCGCCCAAGGCAAGGGCAGAGCGTTCGAGTTCCTTTAGGCCGCGCCACGAATAGAACGCATCGCACAGCGTCCCGAAGACGCGGAACGAACGCACGATGCGGCCGTAATCGTCATGTTCGGGCTCGAGATTTTGCGGCTCGCTGTACCGATGCTCGAGCGCCTTGATGTCTGTCTCGCAGAATACTTCGCCGCAGGCAGGGCAGTGCACCGTCGGCGTGTCGCCTGACCAGTCTATCGCGTCCCATCGGCAGTCAAACCATGCACCGCACGCCGAACAGACCACGCCCCATGTCTCTTGCGTGCCCAATAGGAAGTGCTGATGGATGCGTCCGTCCTCGATCGTCGGGGTCGATGTGAATAGCGCCATGCCGCGAAAGCGCATCTGCCGCTGCAGCGCCAGTGCGACGGGATCACCTTCGCCCTTGAGCTCGTCCTTCCATCGGTCGAGCTCGTCGCAGCACAGGAACTTGGCAGGGGTAGAGCACAGGTCGCTCGCGCTCGAGGACGAACCGATCATCAAGTTGGCGCCGGTGCACAGCGAGATGTTGCACACTTCCTTGGATGCGTCAGGATCGCGATATTTCGTGCCTGGCTGTCCGGTCGCATTGATGCCGCACACGTCACGGAGGAACGGACGAAGCCTGTTCTTCGACATCTTCTGGCCTGTTTTGAGACGGTCGAAGATGAGCAGGGTATTAGCTCGGTCATATTCGGCGATCCAACCGAGAAAGTTCTCGATGGCCGTTGTTTTTCCGACCTGTGCCGGCGTGCTCAGGACAACGCGGCATGTGCCCGCAAGGTCGCTCAGATACTTTGTCGGTTCGCGAAAAAACGGCGTCTGGATGAACGAGAACATCGTGTGCGTTGAAGGCATGAAGCGGTTCAGTTCTGCCCATGTCGCGCAGTCCACACGAGGCTTGCGCTGCAAGATCGGGATGACATAGCCGTCGGTCATTGGTCAGCCTCTTTTTTGCGCCGGTTCGTGCGTGCAATGCGCTCTTTTTTGGCAGCCGTGTTCGCCTGCTGCTGCGCTGTGTTGCTCTCTATCGTCAGATGTAGCCGGTGCTCGCTTAGTCTCTGTCTCTGCGTCTCGATGAGTTCCTGCATCGCCTTGTACTGCACCGGCGTCATCTGCGGCACAATCGCTTGCGCGACATCAGGCAGGCTGTCCAGAAAGCCTACAAGCTCGCGTAGAAATCCGTCGAACGCGTTGAGCGCGGTCTGTATGCGGCACAGTTCGCCGCGTTTGTTTTCAAGCTCGAAGCGGTCGCGTTCCACCTTGAGTTCGAGCGCAAGACAGTTTGCAAGCCGCGTGCGGTAGTCGATCTCTTCGAGTGTCGGTTCTGATGTCTTCATACGAAAAAACTACAACAAAATGCGGTACTCCAAATTTTGGAAGGCTCGGGCAAACCAACGCCGAGG
>JAEIGA010001363.1_pt1 | contig 38025 bp, 37 predicted proteins | sample 9270691 | NCBI WGS metagenome assembly JAEIGA01 (sample SAMN17057246, study PRJNA624740) | gut metagenome | biome: biome; isolation source: fecal sample | host: Bos grunniens | place: China: Xizang | collected 2019
CCTGTTTTGCCCGCAACTGAATAACCTTCAATATACGCGTGCTTTCCCGAACCTTCTGATATAACTTTTTCTAGCATTTGGTTTAATATTTGTGAAGTTTTTTGACTTATTACTTTGCGTTTTATTTGCGGTTGTATTTTTTGTGCAATTACGCCATTATTATCGTATATTTCGCTTACTAAATAGGGCGTATAATAATTGCCACCATTTATTGCAGCACTTGTTGCAACGGCTAACTGCAGTCCTGTAACGGCGATAGTTTGGCCAAAAGCAATTCTTGCAAGGTCAACGTTTTGAACGGCTGAAACAGGTAAAACCATACCTTGTGCTTCGCCATTAAAATCTATACCTGTTGTACTGCCATACCCAAACAAATCTATGTACTTATACATAGTTTGCTTTCCTAAAGACATTGCTATATCCACAAAAATAGGGTTGCAACTATTATTCAACCCACCTTGCAAGGTTAAGCTTGCATGCTTTCCGTTTTTATGGTCTGACCAACATTTAACCTTTTGTCCATCTATGTATCTATACCTAGAAGAATTATAAACATGTGAAATTGAGTAACCATTGGTATTTCCTTGTAAATATTCTTCAATATTAGCAGCAGCAGTGAGTATTTTAAAGGTAGAACCTGGCTCGTAAACGTCGCAAACTATTGAGTTTCTAGAAAGTGAATTTAACATCTCTAAATCATCTCTTGGGATTTGATTTAAGTTATAAGAAGGCTTAACACAAAGTCCACGCACTGCACCACTATTAGGGTCTAGAACAATAATTTGCGCTGATTTTGCTTTATGAACTTCCATTGCCTGTTGCATAGCAGTTTCACAAAGTTGTTGAACGTTATAATCAATGGTTAATTTTATATTTAAACCATCAGTTGCAGGAATATAAGTTGCTTTACCATCGTTAATTTCAACGCCCACAATATCAGTTTCATACAAAATTTCACCATCTAGTCCTGATAAATATTTATCATAATAAAGCTCTAACCCAGACTGACCTTTACCATCAGTTGAAGTAAAACCTAAAACACTAGTTAAAAACTCATTATTTGGATAATTTCTGCTATTATCTCTTGAATAGTAAACACCTTTTAGATTCAATTCTAAAAGTTTTGATATTGCATACTTATCCACTTGTTTTTTTATAGTTATTTCGCTAGAAATTGTACTAGTAAGCCGTGAATACACGTAATTTTCGTTCATTTGCAAACATTCGGCAAGCACTTTTGCAAGGTTATGCATATCAGAAACGGCTGATTTTCTTACAAATACCGTATAAGTATCATTATTATCGGCAAGAACAACGCCATTAGTATCAACAATCTTACCCCTTGATGCAACAACAGGAATTTCTCTTGTCCACTGATCTATTGCTTTTTCTTGCAAAAAATCGCCCCAAACGAGCTGAACGTAAAAAAGTCTGCCTAAAACAAACAAAAATAAAAAGGTTATCGCAATAATAATTGCAAATAACCTCTTTCGTAAAATCGTTATTGAATAATCTCGTTTAATATTTTTATCCCCCTTTTTATATAAGTGTATTCGGGGAATTTGGTTTTAATTACCTTCTAACCATGCCGTATTCGTTTTCAGCAACGTTGATAACGTGTTCAGGTGAAGAAATGCTTTCAATTTCAGACATAACTTGGTTGTATTCAGCAACTGCACTGTTGTATTCAACGTATGCAGCTTGTCTTTCAGCATTTAATCTTGCTAATAGGCCTGTGTTTAAGATGATTAGCGCAAAAATCACTGTAATTACCATAGAATAGATAATAACTGCAACCTTGCCCTTTGAATTTAGATGATAGCCTTGAATTTCTTCTTCGCTCTTTCTCATTTCTTCGCGAAGTTCTTCAATATTATCATCACCGAATTGCATAGTTGTAGATGTAGGTCTAAAATCTTCTTCTGAAGAATTTAATTCAGTTGCAATCTTGTCTTCAACTTGCATTTGTTCTTCAGTAAATCTATCATAGTTCAAGAGTTTGTTTAAGTTTCTTTTCATTCTTTCACTTGCTTCAGTATCCACGTGTGAATTTAAAGCAACTTCTTCGTTAACGTTTGGCTTAACTTGTAATGCTATTCCGCCATTAGCAGAATTGTTTTCATATGTTGTGCTTGACATTTCTGTTGAACGTAATGTTGTAACCATAACTCTCTCCCTTTTATGTTGATTTTATATCTTTTCTGCAATTCTTAATTTTGCACTTTTTGCCCTACTATTGTCAGCCAACTCTTGTTCGCTTGCAACTATAGGGTGTTTTGTGATAATTTCTATTTCTTTTCTCTTTCCACATACGCAGATAGGTAAGTTTTTATCGCATATGCAGTCACATTCTAATTCTTTAAATGCTTTTTTAACTATCCTATCTTCTAATGAATGGAATGTTAAAATAACAATTCTTCCACCTTTTTTTAAGCCCCTTGCCATTTCCAAAACAACTTCATATAGTCCATCAAGTTCGCCGTTAACTTCAATTCTAATTGCTTGAAATGTTCTTTTTGCAGGGTGACCGTCGTGAAGGAATTTACCCGGTATACTCTTTTCTATAATTTCAATGAGTTCACCAACTGTTTCAATAGGTTTTTCCTTACGTTTTTTAACTATATTTGATGCAATTTGATTTGCAAATCTTTCTTCACCGTATTCAGAAAGTATTCTTCTTAATTCACCTTGACTGTATTCGTTTACTACTCTTTCAGCTGTAAGTGGGTTAGTCTTGTCCATTCTCATATCTAGACGAACATCTTTTGCCATATATGAGAAGCCCCTTTCTCTATCATCAAGTTGGAAACTTGAAACACCAAGGTCTAAAAGTATTCCATCAAAGGCATCAATTTCTAGTTGATCTTTTATATTTTTGAAAGACTTAAAGTTGTCTTTTATGATAGTAAATCTACCATCAAACTCTTTTAATCTTTCGGTTGCTCTGCCGATTGCGTAATCATCTAAATCCGTTGCTACAAGTTTTCCGTTTGGGCTACTCTTACTTAAGATTTGATAAGAGTGTCCGCCACCACCTAACGTTCCGTCAAAATAAATTCCACCGTCTTTTACGTTAAGCCCTTCTATGCACTCGTTAAGCATAACGGATACGTGCTTAAATTCAGTCATTTGCATCTAATTCATCTAACGCATCAGAAAGTGCTTCAAAGTTAACGTCGTTAAAGTAATTACTCCAAACTTCTTCACTCCAAATTTCTATGCAGTTAGGTCCCTTAAATACTATTACGTTCTTTTCTATCTTTGCGTACTTTCTTAAGTTTTCTGGCAATAAAATTCTGCCTTGCTTATCTTCTTCTGCTTCCCAAGTATTGAAAAGAATATAACGTGCAACTTTAAGTTGCTTTTCTTTATAAGGATTAATGTTTGAAAGGGATTTTTTTACCTTTTGCATTTGGTCAGCACTATACACGTAAAGACAGCCACCTGTGCCAACTGTTATCGAATAATTCGCCCCCAGTTCTTCACGTAGCTTTGCAGGAATACGCATTCTATTTTTAGCATCTAATTGGTGTGCGTAATTCTTTGCTGACATACAAAAAGACTCCCCCTTGTTTTATTACACTGCTATTGTATCACTATTTTTGACCACTGTCAACCACTTTTTAAATTTTTTTATAATTTTTTTGTAGTTTTTTTACATATATTTAACTACGTTAACCACTTGTTTTAAAAAACATCTTATTCTCTATTGCACTATTTCCAATAAATAAATCTTGAAATCGCTTGATTTTTTCTAGTGATTTTGTATTTTTTAAAAACTTGTATAACATGTTTACAGTGTTATTTGTACCATCAATTAAATTTTTTGGCAAAAAGTGGTCAAAAATTTGTTTTTTTATAAAATTATAGTGGGTACAGCCCAAAATAACGTTATCATAATAGCCTTTTTGATTGTTGCAACTGCCAATAGAACTAAAGGTCAAAGATTTTTCAAAATTCACCTTATTTGGTGAAAAGATATTTTGCTCTATACTCAAAGCTAAATCAAGCATACCAAGAGTGTCTAGACCTTTTATCCCCATATATTGTTCTGCCGTTTTCTTTGTTGCCAAAAGTAATGTTTTTTGTCCCTTAATCAAACAACGTTCAACGGGTGGAAAAACGCCAAAAACAGGCACGCCTGAATATTCTTTAATTTCACTGATTAAATTAACGCTTAAAGTATTGCAAGCAAGCACAATGGCTTTTAGCGGATACCTTTTAATTTTATCTATATTTTTCATAACAAGTGACAATATATCGTACTTGTTCCTATTGCCGTACGGGGCATTCACGTTGTCCCCAAAATATAAAAAAGACTCGTTAGGAAATCTATTAACGAGTTCTTTTAATACTGAAATTCCACCTATACCACTATCCAAAAGCGCGATAAATCCATAATGCATACTAAATTGTATGATAAATAATATCAAAATAGTTAAAAATGTAAAATATTATAGTTAAATGCGCTTGCTTTTACTTTTATTTTATGCTAAAATATTTGAGATATTAAAAGTAAACTAAGGAGTGCATACAAAAATGCCAAATATTAAATCTGCAAAAAAGAGAGTTTTAGTAAACGCAAAAAAATCTGAACAAAACAAAGCTATCCGTTCTGCTGTTAAAACAGAAATGAAAAAGGTAGACTTACTTATTAAAGAAAACAAGTTAGAAGAAGCTAAAGCTAGCCTTGCTGCTGCTTTCAAAGCTATCGATTCAGCTTGCACAAAAAATATTTTCCACGCAAACAATGCTTCAAACAAAAAGGCTAAATTAGCTAAAAAGGTTGACGCTGCTTTAGCAAGCGCTCCTGCTGCTGTAGTTGAAGAAGTAGCTGCTCCAGTTGTTGAAGAAGTAGCTGCTCCAGTTGTTGAAGAAGCTCCAGTTAAAAAGCCAAGAAAGCCAAGAGCTAAAAAGGTTGATGCTGAATAATTTTTAATTTAAATCAAAAGCACACTCATTTTTGAGTGTGCTTTTCTTTTTTCCATATAAAAAACTCCTGAAATTTTCAGGAGTTTTTGTTTATTTATTTTATTTTTACATTGTTTGGTTAATTTAAGGCAATGTCTTTTAATTTTTCATATTTTCTTATAGCCACTTCCCTAACCACATCTAAAGGTTTACCGCTTTCAAAGAATTCATCACTTATCTTTTTAGCCAAAAAAATGCTTTCTGTTGTGTAAGATAATGAACCCAAGTCATTCATAAACTTACCACTTTGCCTATCGCCCATAAAATCACCCGAGCCACGAATTTGATAATCGTGTTCAGATATTTTAAAGCCATCGGAATTGTCTTTTAACACCTTTAATCTTTCAATAGCTAGACCATCAGTCGCTTTTGTTAACAAGAAACAATAGCTTTTAATATTAGACCTACCAACTCTTCCCCTTAATTGATGCAATGTTGAAAGCCCAAACCTTTCGGCATTGTATATAACCATAACCGATGCATCAGGCACGTCAACCCCAACCTCAATTACCGTTGTTGATACTAAAACGTTTATCTTTTTATCTTTAAAGTCTTGCATAACGGCATTTTTCTCTTTATCTTTCATTTTGCCGTGTAAAAGACCTACGTTCACGCCTTGCATTTTGTCTTTAAGGTCTTCAAAGAGTTCGGTAACGCTTATAATTTCGCCTTCTTCATCGCCTTCTATCTTTGGACACACAAAATATGCTTGTCTACCTTCTTTAACTTCATTTTTAATAAAATTAATCATATCCAAATACTTTCTATCAGAAACAATATTTGTTTGAATTTCTATTCTCATTTTTGGCTTGTCAGGAATAGTTGTAATATCCAAATCGCCATAAAATATTAAAGAAAGCGTTCTTGGTATAGGTGTAGCACTCATAACTAAAACGTCAGGCGTAACACCTTTATTTAATAGTGCACTTCTTTGCGCAACACCAAATCTTTGTTGCTCATCACACACGCAAAGCGACAACTTCTTAAACACAACGTCTTCGGTTAATACTGCATGTGTTCCAACTAAAATGTTAATAAAGCCGTTTTGTACTTGAAGTTTAATATCACGCTTTTCCTTTGCAGTCATAGAACCGGTCAAAAGCCCAACGTTATAATCAGGAAAAACCTTTGATATTGCCTGATAATTTTGCCTTGCCAAAACTTCGGTTGGTGCTAGCATTACTGCTTGATATCCACTCTTAACTGCTATAAATAAAGCGCATTCACTAACAGCCGTTTTACCACTACCAACATCACCTTGCATTAGCCTATTCATAACTTTTGCGCTAGTCATGTCAGAATAAATTGCATTTACCGCCTTTTTTTGCCCATCAGTAAACTCAAATGGAAACCTATTAACTACAAACTCAAGCAGGTCTTTTGAAGAGCAGTCATACCTGTTTATCCTTACTTGCTCTTTTCCCCCTTTAATAAACTTAAATGCTGAAATTAAGGCAAAATATTCTTCAATAGCTATTCTATTGCTTGCCTTTTTCATCTCTTCAAAACCTGATGGATTATGAACTTCTCTATATGCTGAATACAAGTCTTGCAACCCATATTTTTGTTGCAATTCAAAAGGAATAATACTTTTTGGCTTTTCTATATCCACTGCAAGCCTAACGGCATCACGCATAAGTTTTTGGTTGAGCATATTTTTAATTGCGTATTGTGGAACAATCCCCTTAAGCCTAAACACCTTATCGCAAAGTTCAAATGATGGGTTTACAATACTTGTTTCAAAATTATTGTTTCTAACTCTACCATAAAACAAATATTCTTGACCAACCACAAATTTTGAAGCGACGTAAGGCTGATTAAACCAAATTACAGAAAAAACAAACCCTTCTTGCTCACAAACAATTTTAACCATATCACCCCTTTTAAAATATCTGGTAACCGGAATACTTAAAACCTTACCTGCAGTCAAGACTATATCATTATGATAAGCATACTTTAAAAGTTGGCTTTCTCTCATATCCAAATATGAACGCGGAAAGCATTTTATTAGATCTGCCGTATCAAAAATGCCTAGTTTATTAAATTCTTGTTGGCGCTTTTCGTTAACGCCACGAATTTTTGTTAATTCCATAATTTTTTGTGTTTTATATTTGTCCTTATATATAATGTATAACTTAATGAAAACAAGGGAAAGAAAACTCTTTCCCTTGTTTTTTATTCTAATGCGATGTAATAGTAATAGATTGGTTGACCACCGTAGTGAATATCAACGTCACAATCAGGATATTTTTCCATAATAGCTTGTTGAAGTGCTTCAGCTTCTTCTTGTTTTACATCTTGACCGTAATAAAGAGTAATGATTTCTTCTTCACTTCTTAATTTTTCAATTAATTGAATTGTAACTTTAGCAACGTCATCACCCTTTGCTAAAATCTTTTTGCTATCAAGGCCCATAATATCACCAACTTTTAGGTCAAAGCCGTAAAGTTTAGTGTTTCTTACTGAATATGTTACTTGACCAACTGTAACAGTGTCAAGCGCATGAATCATATTAGCCTTGTTTTCATCAACAGGAAGTTCTGGGTTGAAAGCAAGCGCAGCAGCAAAACCTTGTGGAATATCTTTTGTTGGAATAACGTGAATTCGCTTGTTTTGAACTAACGATTTTGCTTGTTCAGCAGCAAGGATAATGTTCTTATTGTTAGGGAAAACAAACACGTTATCAGCATTAATTCTTTGTGCAGCACTAGCAATATCATCAGCTGAAGGGTTCATTGATTGACCACCTTCAATAACTGCATCAACAGCAAGGTCCTTAAAGATGCTAGAAATACCATCACCTGCAGAAATTGCAAGCATGCCCATTTCTTTCTTTTCTGCTTCATATTTTTTCATTAGAGCACGGTTTTGCTCTAACATATTTTCAACTTTAATTCTATCAAGTTCACCAAGAGCTAAAGCATGTGTCATAGCTTTACCAGGTTGGTTTGTATGAACGTGAACTTTAACAAACTCTAAATCGCCGATAACGATAACGCTATCACCCATATTCATTAGAGTTTCTCTTAATCTTTCAATATCTGCAACTGTAGTCTTTTTGTGTAGATTTACGATAAAGAATTCCGTACAATATGCAAATTCGATATTGCCAAGATTCATAATATCAGCATGATCCATTAAAGCATTGTTGTCACTTTCTGCAGGTGCAACAACGTCTTCACTCACACTTTCACCCATAAGTGCTTTATACATACCCTCGTATAGACGCATTAAACCCTTACCACCAGCATCAACTACGCCTGCTTTTTTAAGAACTGGTAAAAGTGATGGTGTTAATTCAACAGCTTCGTTACCTGCTTTAATGATTTCTGGGAAGAATGTTTCAAAATCCTTATGCTTAAGCTTAATAGATTGAGCACGTTCAGCAACCATTCTAGCAACAGTTAAAATTGTACCTTCTTTAGGTTTAGACACTGCGCCGTAAGCGATTTCAGCACCTAATTTTAAAGCGTTTGCAAAAGTTTTAGTATCAATTTCTTCAGACTTTCTTAAAGCGTTACAAAAACCCCTTAATACTTGTGAAAGGATAACACCAGAGTTACCACGAGCACCACGAAGAGCACCTTTTGAAACTGCTTCTGCTATATCTTCTATTTTATTGCTTTTACAATTAACAAGTTCCTTAACTGCTGATTGAAAAGTTAATGACATATTTGTACCAGTATCACCATCTGGAACTGGAAAAACGTTGAGCGCGTCAACCGTTGCTTTATTTACTTCAAGGAGTTTTGCCGAAGTTAAAATCATGGATTTTAACATTACCCCATTTATAGTTTTTTGCATATATTACCTCAAATTTAGAGAAAGAATTTTATTTTATTAGCGAGTTACACCTGTTACGTTTACGTCGATAGTATCAACAATCATACCCGTAAATCTTTCAACTTTGTACTTTACTGATTCTTTAAGCGCTTCAACAACAGCCTTAATAGACACACCGTATTTTACAATTACAGATATGTCGATAAAAATTCTGTCCCCATTAGAACGAACTTTAACGCCCCTTCCTTTAGAACCAAACTTAAAGAAACTAAGGATTGACTTGAACGTGTTAGGGTGTGAATATTGAACAACACCATAACAGTCTGTAGCAATATGCATTACAAACTTTTCTATCGTTCTATTAGATATTAGTATCTTGCCATAAATATTATTAGTTCTTACAGACATAGTACCCTCACTATTAATTACATATATTTTACAATATTTAATTATATTTTGCAAGTTTTTATTTACACTTCTTTAAAATTTTTGCTACTTATTAAAATTTATAGATATTTTTTTCTAAATCGCCTTATTTTCCTTGCTTTTTATTGTATAATATGGTAAAGTATTATGCGTTAAATAATAAAAGATTCCAAAAGTGGAGGATATAATAATGAGTAAAGTATGTAGCGTTTGTGGAAAAGGTAAACTTTCTGGTAATTTAGTTAGTCACTCTAACCGTAAAACTCCTAAACTCTATGAAGCAAACCTTCAAAAAGTTAGCGTTAAAAAAGAAAACGGAACTGTTTCTAAAGAATACGTTTGCACAAGATGTTTAAAGAGCGGTAAAGTTGAAAGAGCGTAATTTAAATTAAAAATTAGTTAAGGGCATATTCATTTGAATATGCCCTTATTTCTTTTTGTTTTTATACAAACTTTTGCTTTATTTAATCATTAAACAATACCGTTGATAAATACCTTTCCCCTGTGTCAGGTAAAATTACAACAATTGTCTTATTTTCATTTTCTATTTTGCTTGCTAAACTAATACCAACAGATAATGCAGCGCCAGAAGAAATGCCAACCAAAACGCCTTCAATTTTACCAAGCATTTTTGATGTATTTATTGCGTCATCATCTTTTACTGCAACAATGGTATCGCAATATTCTTTTTTGAAATTTTCAGGAACAAAATTTGCACCTATTCCTTGAATATTATGTTTGCCACTAACACCTTGACTTAACATTGGTGAACTTTGTGGCTCAACGGCAACAACAGTAATGTTGTTGTTTTTTTCTTTAAGAAATTTAGCACAACCAGATAATGTACCACCAGTACCAACACCTGCAACTAATATATCAATTTTTCCATCGGTATCCTGCCAAATTTCAGGGCCAGTAGTATTGTAGTGTGCTAGTACGTTTGCATAGTTATCAAACTGTGAAGGAATAAAACTATTTGGTGTTTTTTTATGAATTTCTTGAGCCTTTTCTATAGCCCCTTTCATGCCTAAACTTCCATCAGTTAAAACTACTTCAGCACCATAAGCTTTTAGCAATTTAATCCTTTCCACACTCATAGTGTCAGGCATTGTAAGTATTAATTTATACCCACGCGAAGCACAAATTGATGCAAGTCCAATACCTGTATTTCCACTAGTTGGTTCTATAATTGTACCACCTTGTTTTAGAAGACCTTTTTGCTCTGCATCATTTAACATGAAAAGCGCAGCCCTATCCTTTATGCTACCAGCAGGATTAAAGCATTCTAGCTTAACTAAAAGCTTTGCTTTTAAATTTAATTGTTTTTCAATATTTTGAACTTCAAGTAATGGCGTATTGCCAATCATTTGTTCAACTTTGGTATAGATTTTCATACTATCCCCTTTTAAAACCTTACAATTTTACAAGTGATTTTTTGATTGTGAATAACTATATAAGCATACGACTTATCGTAAAACCTAGCCATTGCACCCGGATTTACAAACAAAATCCCATCTTTTTCTAACTTGTCGGCAATATGTGTATGTCCGTATAAAACAAGTTTAACGTCTAATTCTTTAGCCCTTAAATACAACTTAAATATCGAACTTTTAACGTCATATTTATCGCCATGAACTATTAAAATTTTAACACCATCAATATCTAAAACTTGTTCTTCCCCACAGCCATCACAATTACCTTTTACCGAATAAACTTTGCTCTTTATATCATTTTTATAAGATAAAATATCCCTTTCGTAATCGCCTAAATGAATACAATAATCACTCTCGTTTATTATAGGTAAAATCTTATCAATTTCGCTAAAATTACCATGTGTATCTGACAAAACTGCTATGGTTTTCACTTTAATTTTTCCTTTAATGCATCAATTGCACGGAAGCGGTGGCTTATGGTATTTTTTTCTTCAGCAGTAGCAACACCTAAACATTTATTTAAGTCTAAACTAAAGAACAATGGGTCGTAACCAAAGCCGTTTTCACCTTGGCAGTCTTCCATTATTAAGCCGTGAGTTTCGCCCGTTGCAGTTACTATTTCGCCATTTGGTTTATAAAAAACTATACAACATACGAACTTTGCATTTCTATTGGTTTTGCCTTTCATTTTGCTTAGCAAAAGTTCATTATTGTGCGCATCAATGCCATCACCAGCATACCTTGCGCTATAAATACCTGGCTCACCGTTTAAGGCTTCAACACATATGCCACTATCATCGGCAAGTGCAGGCAAATTTAAGGCTTCTGACACTGCTTTTGCCTTAATTAGAGCATTTTCATAAAAGGTTTTGCCGTTTTCTTCTATTTCAAAATCAAAGCCTAAATCTTTATACCCAACCACTTCAAAATCAGGTAACATTTGACCAATTTCTTTAATTTTATGTGCATTACCACTTGCAAGCACTATTCTTTGTTTTTCCATTTTTATTCCTTTTCATTTATAACTTGGCTTAAATTAACGAAGTCTTCTGCTGATAAATTTTCGCCACGAATAGTTAAAGGTAGCCCTGCTTTTATCAAAACTTGTTCAGCCTTTTGCCTATCCATTTTATAACCGTTCATAAGATTATTTACAAGCATTTTTCTTCTGCTTGAAAAAGCAATTCTAACTACTTCTCTAACCTTTTTCAAATCAACGCCGGTAAACTTGTTTTTATCTATCGTAATTTTTACAACTGCAGAATCTACGTTTGGTGGTGGCGTAAACTTTTCCCTACCTACGTTTATTATAACTTCGGCTTCGCCCCTAAGATTTATTGCAACCGTAATTGCGCCATAATCAGAAGTGCTGTTTTTTGAAGCAAGGCGATATGCAACTTCTTCTTGCACCATTATAACCATGCCCTTAATATTTTTAGCATTTTCTAAAAAACGCATAATAATAGGCGTTGTAATATAATATGGCAGGTTGGCTACTAAAATATATTCACCACCTAATTTTTTCTCTATTTGTTCTAAACTAACTTTCATAACGTCAGAAAACACTATTTCTACGTTATTATATTCGGCAAGCATATCACTTAAAATAGGCTTTAATCTTGTGTCGATTTCATAACCGACAACCTTTTTAGCCTTTGATGCAAGATGCCTTGTTAAAGCGCCTGCGCCACAACCGATTTCCATAACTATATCATCTTTTGTTACGCCGGCTTTTTCTACTATATCCTTAAGCAACTCTTCATCAGATAAGAAGTTTTGACCAAACGCCTTCTTTAATGAAAGGTTATATTTTGCTAAAATTTGCTTTAAGTTTTCCATGTTTTTCCTTTATAAAAGGTGCATATTACAACTTATTCTGCACACTATAATATCGTAAAGAGAAATCTTTACTATCAATCATTTTACTAATGAACTGAGATATTAAAATATAGCCTATTTTTTGCGTAGGCTATATTTTTTTGCTTGTTTTTTATACTAATTTTGTAAACAAAGTTTTGGCATTTTTCATAACTTTTTCAGCCAATCCTACGTTGTCCATGCCTTTAAGTTCAGCAAGTTTAACTAAAATTATTGGCACGTTTTTAGGGCCGTTTACCTTGCCCCTTAATGGATGTGGCGAAAGATATGGGCTATCCGTTTCAGTTAGACACATATCATTTGGTACAAACTTTGCAACTTCTAAAATACTATTAGCGTTCTTAAAAGTTAACGGACCTGCAAAAGAAATATATAAACCTAATTTTAACAATTCTTTTGCCGTTTCCACACTACCTGCAAAGCAGTGCATAACCCCACCGTAAGTCAACTTGTCTTTGTTTTGCTTTAAGATAGAAAGCATATCCCCCGTTGCATCACGGCTATGGATTGAAATAGGAAGTTTAACGCTTTTTGCAAGTTCAATTTGCTTAACAAATCCTGCTATTTGCTTTTCCTTATCGTAAGGTTCCCAATAATAATCTAAACCTATTTCCCCAACTGCAACACATTTTGGGTGTGATGTTAACTTTGCAATTTGGTCAAACTCATTTTGGTCAAGCCCGTTAATATCGCTCGGATGACAACCTGTTCCAAAATACACCGATTCATACCTTTCAGCAAGGTCTTTACCCTTATTGCTTGTAAGTGCACAACACGCCATGTTTAACGCGTAAGTTACACCACTTTTTGAATATTCTTCAATAACAAGGTCAGTATCTTTAAGTTTTTCATCATGCAAATGGCAATGAGTATCAATATACATTAGAAAATCTCGCTTCCATCTTCAATATCGTTTTCAGGTGTCAAGAAAGCAAGTTTACCTTCAGCATTTTCAGCACAAACAATCATACCTTCACTAACAATTCCACAAAGTTTTGCAGGTTTTAAGTTAGTTACCATAACAAGTTTTTTGCCGAGAAGTTGTTCAGGTGTGTAGTGAAGCGCAATACCACTTACAACAGTTCTTGTTTCACTGCCGATTTTTACTGTTAATTTTAATAACTTTTTGCTCTTTTCAACCTTTTCACAAGCTGTAACTAAAGCAACTTTTAATTGAACTTTAGCAAAGTCATCAAACTCAATTAATGGCTTAACGTTTTCATTAACTTCTTTTGCCTTTTCTTGCTCTTCAAATTCTTTTCTTCTTTGTTCAATCATAGCATTAACTTCTTCCATAATTTTTGCACCGTCTAAACGAGCAAATAAAATTTCAGGCTTGTCTGTAACCTTTGTTTCTTTTAACAAACCAAACGTTGAAAGATGAGCATAATCTCTTAATTCAACGTTGAGCATGCTAGCAACTTTTTGACAAGTGTCTGGTAAATATGATGCTAAAAGTGATGTACCTATGATAATACTTTCGGTTAAGTTATATAAAACGGTAGCAAGTCTATCCTTCTTGCTTTCATCTTTTGCAAGAGCCCAAGGCATTGTTTCATCAATATACTTGTTTGCCCTACGGAAGATAGCAAAAATTTCAGTTAATGCATCAGCAACTCTAAATTCATCCATTTTCTTAGCAACTTTTTCTTTTGCACTAGTTACCACTGCTTTTAGTTCATTGTCAACATCTTCATTAGTATTAGTGTTTTGAACTAATCCACCAAAGTATTTATTTGACATTGCAATAGTTCTGCTTACAAGGTTGCCGTAAACGTTTGCTAAATCGCTATTTATAGTTTCAATTACTGATTCCCAAGAAATTAAGCCATCGTTATCTTGTGGCATTGCTGTTAGAACGTAGTATCTAACTGCATCTTTACCAAAATACTTAACTAAATCATCAGCATAGATAACGTTGCCTTTAGATTTACTCATTTTGCCACCATCTTGTAATAGCCAGCCGTGACCATAAACTTTTTTAGGTAATGGAATATCTAATGCCATCAAGAAAATTGGCCAGTAAATTGTATGGAAACGAATAATATCCTTACCAATTACGTGAACGTCACATGGCCAGAAATCTTTATAGTTTTGGTCGTGATTTCCATCAACGTCATAGCCTAAACCTGTTATATAATTTGTCAAAGCATCAAGCCAAACGTAAACAACGTGCTTATTATCAAAATCAACAGGAATACCCCACTTGAAAGTACTTCTTGAAACACAAAGGTCTTGTAAGCCTGGTTTTAAGAAGTTGTTAACCATTTCGTTCTTTCTTGAAACTGGTGTAATAAATTCAGGGTGTTCGTTGTAGTATTCCATTAGTCTATCAGCATACTTACTCATCTTAAAGAAATAAGCTTCTTCTTTAGACTTGGTTACTTCCCTACCACAGTCAGGGCATTTGCCATCAACTAATTGACTTTCTGTCCAGAAAGATTCACAAGGTGTACAATACCAACCTTCGTAAGAGCCCTTATAGATATCGCCCTTTTCGTAAAGTTTATTAAAAATCTTTTGAACTTGCTTTTCGTGATATTCATCAGTAGTTCTAATAAATTTATCATATGATACGCCTACCAAATCCCATATGCCTTTGATTTGGTCTGCAACGTTATCAACAAATTGTTTTGGAGAAAGGTTTGCAGCCTTTGCCTTTTCTTCTATTTTTTGGCCGTGTTCATCTGTACCTGTTTGAAAGCGAACGTCATAACCTTGATAGCGCTTAAAACGAGCTAAACAATCTGATAAAATTGCTTCGTAAGTGTTACCAATGTGTGGCTTTCCTGAAGTATATGCAATAGCTGTTGTCAAATAATATTTTTGCTTCACTTTTATGCTCCTTAAAAAATCAGTAAAACTGATATATCTTCTTAATTTAAGTATTTCATACTTATCATTTATTTTACCACATTTTTTCAGCATATTCAAGGATAATTACGCATAAAATTTAGCATGAACGCAATTTTTGGTTTACTTTTAGTTTTATCTAGCATAATTTTGATATTTATTAGTCCGGACAGCCTTCTTTCCGCCATGCTTTCAGGTGGTAATAAAGCGCTTTCTTTGACAATGAAAATGGTAGTAATTTACGCCGTTTGGCTTGGTGTTTTTGAACTGCTTAATCAAAGTGGATTATCTAATAAGTTTGCACGACTATTAAAGCCACTAAACGCCAAACTTTTTGGCCCTTTACCCGAACAGGCAAATCACTATATGTCCTTAAACATTTCTGCTAATATTTTGGGCATGAGTGGTGCTACAACACCTATGGGAATAAAGGCTATCAACGAGCTAGAAAAACACAAAAACACCAACTATGCTATTGCTATGTTTTTTGTGATAAATGCAACTAGTGTACAAATCATTCCATCATCTGTTTTGGCACTACGAACTTCGCTTGGGGCAACTAACCCATCGGATATAGTTATACCCACAATTTTAGCCACGCTATTATCTACGATTGTCGGTGTTTTACTAGTAAAAATATTTATTAAAAAACAGGTTTAGCATGTCAAAATATTTTATACCTATTTTATTTTTAACCATATTTATTGTCGCAATTGTAAAGAAGGTCAAGCCATATGATGCTTTTACTTTAGGGGCAAAGTCTGCAATACCTTTTGCAGTTAGCATCTTCCCTTATTTAGTAACAATTTTTGTATTAACTGAACTCTTTGAAGTTAGTGGAATTTCTAATGTTGTATCAAATTTTTTATCGCCGTTTTTTACCCTTTTAGGCATACCGACCGAACTTACAAAACTAGTTTTAATCAAGCCTTTTTCAGGCAATGGCTCGCTTGCAATTCTAAACGAAATTTTTACTAATTATGGCGTTGATAGTTATCTTTCAAGGTGCGCATCTGTAATCTATGGAAGTAGCGAAACAGTCTTTTACGTTGCTGCGGTTTACTTTGCAGGGGCTAAAACTAAAAACTTGTTCAAACCTATTCTAATATCGTTAGTTGCATCGTTTTTCTCTTGCGTTTTCGCTTGTTTTATTTGTAGAATAATATAAAAAATCGCTAGTGAAATACTAGCGATTTTTGTTTATAACTATTTTGTATTATGCCTTTTTAGATCTGTCTTCTTCAACCAACTTGTTAACAATTTCATCAAGAGCAATAGCACCTAAATCGCCTGCCTTTCTTGATCTTACTGCAACAGTATTATCTTCCTTTTCCTTATCGCCAACAATGAACATATAAGGAACTTTTTCAAGTTGAGCTTCTCTAATCTTATAGCCTAATTTTTCACTTCTAACGTCAGCTTCTGCACGTAAGCCAGCTGCAGTTAATTTAGCAACGATATCTTTAGCATAATCAGCTGTTCTATCAGTTAGGCTTAATACCTTAACTTGTACTGGGCAAATCCAGAATGGGAATGCACCTGCATATTTTTCGATTAACATTGCAAGTGTTCTTTCATAGCAACCAATAGAGCTTCTATGAATTACGAATGGGTATTGCTTTGTACCATTTTCATCAATGTAAGTCATATCAAAGCTGTGTGCTGCAGCGAAGTCTAATTGAATTGTAATGATTGTATCTTCTTTACCATAAACGTTTTTAGCTTGAACGTCAAGTTTAGGGCCATAGAAAGCAGCTTCATCATCAGCTTCAACGTAGTCAATTCCGATATCATCTAAAATCTTTTTCATTAATGACTCTGTTTCATTCCAAGCCTTATCGTTATCGATATATTTAGACTTGTTAGAAGCGCCACGCTTACTGAAACGGAAGGAAACGTCTTCTCTCATTCCTAAACAGTCCAAGAAGTAGTAGCTCAATTCTAGACAGCGCTTAAATTCTTCTTCTATTTGTTCAGGTGTACAAACGATGTGACCATCTGAAAGTGTAAATTGGCGAACACGGATAAGGCCGTGCATTTCACCACTAGCTTCCTTTCTAAATAAGGTCGCAGTTTCACTATAACGGCAAGGTAAATCTCTATAACTCTTTAAGCCGTCCTTATAAATTTGGTATTGGAACGGACAAGTCATAGGTCTTAATGCCATAGCTTCAGGTGTATTTTCATCACCAATTATGAACATTTTATCTCTATAATGATCCCAGTGACCAGAAATGCGATATAAGTCATTTTTAGCCATGTAAGGTGTTTTTGTTATCATAAAGCCACGTTTTTCTTCTTCATCTTCAACAAAACGTGTTAATACTTGCATGATTTTTGCGCCTTTTGGTGCTAAAATTGGTAAGCCTTGACCAACAACTTCTTCAGTTAAGAAAATACCAAGTTCTCTGCCAAGTTTATTATGGTCGCGCTTTTTAGCTTCTTCAAGAGCTGTTAAATAATCGTCTAATTCGCTCTTTTTAGCAAAAGCAGTACCATAAATTCTTGTAAGCATCTTATTCTTTTCATCACCACGCCAGTACGCACCTGTGATTGATGTTAACTTAAATGCCTTAATCTTACCTGTTGAAGGAAGGTGTGGCCCACGACATAAATCCATAAAGTCGCCTTGCTTATAGCATGAAATTACGCTACGTGGTGGCAAGTCGTTAATAAGTTCAATCTTGTATGATTCTGAAAAACCATTGAACACTTTAAGAGCGTTAGTTTTTGAATAAACTATTCTTTCGATAGGTAAATCGCTCTTAATGATTTCCTTCATTTCATTTTCAATCTTTTGTAAATCTTGTTGAGTAATAGGTGTTTTAAATTCGATATCGTAATAGAAACCGTTTTCAATTGTTGGACCTATTGCAAGTTTAGATGTTGGGAAAATGTTTTTAACAGCTTGCGCCAAAACGTGAGAACATGTATGGCGATAAACGTCTAAACCTTTCTTATCTTTTAACGTAACGATTTCAAGGTTGCAATCGTTTTCGATTTTTTCAGATAAATCAACTAATGCTCCATTAACCTTACCACAAACAGCATTTCTAAACAAGCCTTCTGAAATTGCGCTTGCTACTTCCCCTACTGTTATACCTTTTTCAAACTCAAGTACAGAGCCATCTTTTAGAGTGATTTTCATATAAATTCCTCCTGTAAAATAAAAAATATCCCTAGACAAACTGTCTAAGGACGAAATAATTTCCGCGTTTCCACCTTAATTGCTATACTTAAAGTATAGCCTCTCTTTTCCGACTTATGGTTCGGCGCCTTGCCTAATACGGTGGTTTCACATCCAACCAAGTTTATGGGTATCGCACCATCACCCACTCTCTAAAAAACTTTAATCAGCGCTACTTGTCCGCAATTCAACGGCATATTCAGTATAAATATATTACACTATAAATTGCCACTTGTCAACGCTTTATTACAATTATCTTTTGGAAAAATATATTTTGTCGTTATAGAACTCTTTTAAGTAGTATTCATCATCTTTTGGTATATCGCCGGAAAGCTCTACTTCCCCACAATTACTGAGTAATATTTCCCTTATAATTTTTATATTCTCACCATCTAAAAGCATGCACCTTTTTAACCTTCTATAGTGGCTATCGTAAACTAGCCCGTCATCAACGTAAACCTTTTTCTTTTTATTTTCTAAAAGAAAATAAATAAAGTCTTTTAATTGCGATTTCATAAAGCATTGTGGTATACAATTTACCACGTCTTGCCACTTGTTTTTTAGGGCGTAAAGCTTGAAATTATATATGCCGTCAATACACATATTTTCATACTCTTTTACCTTGTTAAAAGCATACTTTTTATCATCAAATAAATCGGCTGCAATTAAACTTGTTAATAAAATTTCTTTATCTATATTTGATAAGCCACAAACTGATATATTCTTTTTTAAGTAATCGTATTTATATTTAATTACCAAAATTTCAGCCACTTTGTCTGCAATTTCAGTCTTTATTATATCTTTATAATATTCAGGGCAATTTATTGTTAAAATTGCCCTGCCTTCTTTATTAACAAGCTTAACAGAACAGTCTGCGTGCGACAATAATTCCCCCAAACTAGATTGAATATAAAATAAATTATTTTGGTTATTTTCTTTTTCAGAAACAGTTATTAAAGTCATATAATTTAGTTTACTCTCCAATATAAAATTTATTTATTCATTGTCAAATTTGTACATAATTTTTTGTCAAATTTAAATATTTTCTTTACAAAACATCTGTAAACCATCTTAAATACCTCAGACACAACTACCACACTAAACGCCGTTATTATAACTTTTAGCCACGAAGCAAAGCATAGCGAACCAACTCCAAACACTGCACCTAAAACTTCCACTATTATTAAATGTAAAATAAATACTACGCCAAAAGTAATTAGCATAACCTTATTTTTTGATATGCTCTTAAATATACTTTCTCCACCTAATTCACGCGAATTGAAGGCATTAAATAGTTGAAACAATATAAACAAACTAAAAATTCCACCACTTAATTCGCTTGGGTTAAGACTTAAAAAGTTAAATAAATATTGTAAAATCATAATACTTCCAACAAACAATCCATTAAATATTATTCTTACTAGCATTGAAAGTGTAACAATTCCATCGCTTCTTTTTACAGGTGGCATATTCATTATTTTAGATGATGCACTCTCTAGCCCTAAAGTAAGTGCAGGTGGGCCATCCATAATAACGTTTATCCATAATAATTGCAAGGTGTTAAAAGGTGAAGGAAGATTTAGTACTGCACATATTGTTATAAATAAAAGTGCCGAAAGGTTTACCGATAACTGAAAAAGTATAAACCTTTGCAAGTTTTTATAAACGTTTCTACCAAACGAAATTGCATTTACTACCGTTGCAAAACTATCGTCAAGCAAAACAATATCTGCCGCCTCTTTTGAAATATCGCTACCACTCTTTCCCATAGCGATACCAACGTCTGCATGCTTTATTGCAGGGGCATCGTTTATTCCATCGCCAGTAACGGCAACAACTTCACCCATGCTTTTTAGTGCCCTTACAATTTTAAGTTTTATTATTGGCGTGCTTCTTGCCACTACTACTATTTTAGGCAGTATTTTTTTTAGTTCTTCATCGTTTAGTTTTTCTATCTCTCCCCCTTCTATTACTTGATTTTGGTTTTTACATATATTTAACTCTTTAGCTATTGCAAAGGCAGTAAATTTATTATCTCCTGTTAACATCTTTACTTTAATACCTGCATTTTTGCAGTCGCAAATTGCTTTATAAACTTCTCTTCTAACAGGATCGGCAATAGATACAAAACCATCGTAAACAAAGTCTTGCCCCATATTTTCACCATCATTATGCCCAAAACATATTACTCGTCTTGCCAAGTTTTGATGGTACGCCATTTGCTCTATAATTTCTCGTTTTTGCTCATTAGATATATTACATTTGTCTAATACAACTTCGCCTGCGCCTTTTATGTAAGTTCTTATACCTTCTTCAAGATACACTGTTGTTGTCATAAACTTTGTTTGGCTAGAAAAAGGAATACTATCTACTACTTTATATCTATCCCTTAATTCTTGATAATCTTTATTATAATTATCTTGATAAAAACGCAATAGTGCACATTCAGTACCACTTCCACGGCATATCGTTTTACCTGAAGACTTTACTACGTCTGCCCTATTATTTAATATAAAGTTTTGCAATAGTACTTTGCTTACCTTATCACTTTTAACAGTTTGATTGTTATAGCACACTTGTACAACCTTCATTTCGTTTTGGGTTAAAGTGCCTGTTTTATCAGAACATATTACACTTACTGCCCCAGTTGTTTCAGTTGCTGTCATTTTCTTAATTAGCGCGTTACTTTTTGCTAATTTTATCATGTTTAATGCCAAAGACACGGCAACAATGGTTGGCAAGCCTTCAGGCACTGCAGCAACTATTAATACTATACAAGATATAAATAATTCTTGAATATTGCTAAATGTAAACTGATCTTGTAAATACAGCCTTATTATAGATATTAAAAAGACCAAAACTGCAGTTGATGCACCTATTATGGTTATAATTTTACCCAGTTTTGCAAGTTTGGTATTGAGTGGAGAGTCACTTGCTTTTTTTGAAGAAAGTTCGCCTGCAATGCTACCCATTTCAGTTTTATCACCTATTGCAACAACTAACATTTTTGCATTGCCGTTTGTAACAAAAGTTCCTGAATACACACAATTTTTTCTTTCGGCAAGTGGAACACCTTTTGGACAAATCGCAAGTGCATCTTTTTTACAAGGTATACTTTCTCCCGTTAGCGCAGATTCATCAACTAGCAGGTCTTGGCTCTCAACAAGTCTGCCATCAGCAATGATTTTATCACCACTTTCAATAAATAGTATATCGCCAACCAAAACGTCTTGTTGGCTTATCGTAATAAGCTCCCCTGCGCGCAAAACCCTAACTGCAATATTGTCGTAAATTTTATTTAGCATTTCAAAGGCTTTTTCCGAACTGCCTTCCATAATTAAGGTAATACAAACGGAAACGGTAACGGCAAGAAGTATACCCACACACTCTGAAAAATCTGCACTGCCAGACTTTAATAGCTTGCCTATATTTGTACCAAACGCTATTATAAAAGCAAATAGCAGTATTATTATCATTGGTTCTTTTAATGCATTGAATAAGCGATTAAATATAGTTGGCTTTTTAGTTTTTGTTAAAAGGTTTTTACCATACTTTTCAGCACTTAACTTTTGGGCTTTTATACTTAACCCTGTGTTTTTATTGCTATTTAAGAAATTCAACGATTGTTCTATACTTGCGCTGTAAAAATCCATACCAATCTCCTTTAACATATAATAAAATTATGCTTGTATTTTAAAATATATGATTTTAGTATGGACAAACATATAAAAAAGTGATAAACTATATTTGTTGAAAAAAAGAAGGTGAATTTATGAACAAATTTTTTACAGTTGATATTAAAGGTTACAAGACAGACTTACCACTAATTCAATTAAATGAAGCAATTACCATTGCTTTTTTTAACTTACATGGCGATTCAAAGCTGACAGAACACTGTGGAAAAGAACTTGCTAAAATGATTGGCGATAGTGAAGTTATTATTACAGCCGAATCAAAAGGCTTACAATTAGCACACGTTGTTGCACGAGAAACGGGCTTATATGATTATGCTGTTGCAAGAAAAACTAAAAAATTATATATGAATGATGGTATTATGGTTGAATATGGTTCATCTATAACTACAGGTAAACCACAAGAATTCCACCTTTCTGCGCGCGACGTTGATTTAATCAAAGGCAAAAAAGTTTGTATTGTTGATGACGTTTTATCTACAGGCACAAGCCTTTCTGGTTTAGAAAAGTTAGTTGAAAAAGCCGGAGGTATTATTAATAAAAAATTATTCGTTTTAGCTGAAGGTGAATCAAAAGATAGACCTGACGTTAGCTATCTTGCAACAATTCCACTTTTTTAATAAATAAATTTGTAAAACGCACAAAAAGACCACTCAAGATTGAGTGGTCTTTATTTATTGTTTTAATTTTGCATTTTCAATTATTTTTTTAGATTTATTTTAATCACTTTGAATACTTGTACTCTTTTCTTTTTAGATTGTTAAACGGTACAACTTTATGTTTTGGCAGTGATTTAGCAAGTACCGTTATTTGTTCCATTAAATAAGTACATATTCTCTTTCTTTCATCTTCAATTTTGTTACTAGTATTAAACTCAATAGCTTTTCCAAACACCATGATTTTAAGTTTAGGCGAATAATACATAGGCACAAACTTTAATAACTTATTTTGTTCCTTATTATAATACCTTGCTATATCCACAAAATACTCGTTAAAAACATTTATTATCTCGTTATGCTCAATTGGGCTTTCTGGCATAATAAATACGCATATACCCTTGTTTAAGGCTTGTACGCTCATTTTATAAGTCTTCACAATGCGCATATCCCTATAGACGGGCAAAGTGTCAGCATTTTTAAATAAATGCGCTACCAACGGTGCTAAAGACTTTGCTAGCAACTTATTAAAAAAGGTTGGCTTACCATTAAAAAAGTTAGAATATGCGTAAGCAGGAAATTCTTTTTTATCAAGCATTGGTGCATCGCACCAAATAACTTTTTTTAAGGGAAAAAAGTGTTGGGCATTTATTGGACCACACAGTTTAGAGTGATTGGTAATAATTACACATGGCTCTTTTACGTTTTCTAAACCAATAACTTTACTTTTACAATAAAAAAGACTTATTGCAAAAGCAATAAGTCTAAAAAATATACTTTTTTTGTTTATTTTTTTGTCGAATTTTCGCATTAATTGTCCTTTTTCTATTTTTTTGTAGCAGTATCACAAGAATTGCGATAAACAACAAATCTACAATATAAATATTCTAATACAAAGTTAGATATTAAAACTAACGCTTCAACTACTAGCGCATCCCAACCAGCATCAGCCAAAACTACATGCACCCAGCTTGAAAGTGGTGTAAACACTAAATAGAATAGCGCAACTAATAACATTGCAACTTTAACGTTATTAGCAGACTTAAAAGTTAGTTTTCTATTGATTGTAAAATTCCAAAGTACCGACAACACTAATGATATTATGTTTGCAATCCATTCTGGAATATTAAAAACACCATTTAATAATGCAAATGATGCAAACTGAATAATACCTGCACTGATTGAAAATAATGTAAATTTGAGTGTTCTTATCCACTCTTTATTTTGAATAGCCATAATTAAATATCTTTCTTCCAACAACGGCGACGACGGTGTTGACGTGTATCAAAACCTTTCCATAAGCCTTGAACGGCTTCGTTCTTTTCTAGTTCCGGACCTGTTTCACAAATTTTAATACCATTTTCCCTACAAATTCTTGCCAAGTGATTAACAATGATTGCAGGAATACCTTTACTTTGGTATTCAGGTAAAATTGCAATAAAATACATTTCTAAAGTATCATTTTTGCCAAATAATGCTTTTAGAACGTTTATAAAACCAAATGGGAATAATCTTCCGTTAGATTTCTTTAATGCTTTTGCAAACGATGGGCACATAACGGCAAAGCCGATAATCTTTCCATCTTTAGTCTTAACTGAACATACGTATTTTAAGTTGATAATTGGAATATAATCAGCTAAAAGTTTCTTAATTATTGCATCAGTTAGTGGAACTGTACCATGTAAAACTGAAAATGCAACGTCAATAACCTTAAATGCTTCAAATGCGTCTTTTGCAAGCGTTTTTCTATCGGTATACTCAACTAATTGATATCCACCCCTTTTTGCAAGGTAGTCTGAAATTTTTTCAAACTTTTCATCAATGGTATCTTGAACTGAAAGTTGATATTCAACCCAGTCAACTTCCTTTTCTAAACCAAGTTTTACCATGTGATCTATGTAATATGGATGATTATAGAACGTAATGGTCATGTTTAACTCATCAAAGCCTTCAATAAGCATACCTTCGTGGTCCACGTCGGTAAAGCCAATAGGTCCTGTAATCTTATCAAAACCAAAACTTTTACCCCATTCTACTACTTTATTAAATAAAGCACTTGAAACTTCATAATCATCAATAAAGTCAAATCTGGTAAATCTTAATGCATTAGTTCCCCACTTTTTGTTTGCAGCATGGTTAACTAAACCTGCAATTCTACCTACTATTTCCTTGCCACGATATGCTAGGAAAAGTTTGGTTTCGCAAAATTCATATGCAGGGTTTGTCTTTTTTGTAAACGTAGACATTTCATCACTAAACATAAATGGAACGTACGCATCTACGTTTTTATACATCTTGTTTGGAAAATCAATAAACTTTTTTAATTGACTTCTTTTTACAACTTCTACAATTTCAACAGCCATATCATCACCCATTTTGAATTATAAGAATTCTTTTAATGATTTTCCATTAATCTTTTTAGTAATAATCAAACCTAAAGTACCTGGGCCACAGTGTGCACAAACGTTTACAGGAACTAAACCAACTAAAACCTCATCTAATCCACATACTTGAGCAATATTATTCTTTATGTAGTCTACAACTTCTGGTTTAGCATCAAATGACACTAAATTATATTCATAATCTGAAGTTGGGAAACGTTGAAGGCTATTTTGAGCAGTTTCAATTATAGTTTTACGAACTTGCTTTGTAGTACCTTCCTTTTCAAGACCACCATCCATTAGTGCGATTACAGGTTTAATACCTAAAACGTTACCAATTAAAGCAATAGTAGGTGAAATTCTACCACCATTCTTTAATGCTGTAAGATTTTCTGGCACGAAAGTAATTTTACAATCTTGCTTAATATCTTCAACCATTTTTAAAATTGTTTGAGTGTCTGTACCCTTTTTAACTTCTTCATTTGCTAAAAGAACTTGGGCTAACATTGTTACTGTTACACCATAAGAGTCAACAACAAATAGTTTACCTGGGAAATGCGTTTCTGCAACCCCGTTGAACAGATTATACATTGATGAAAATTTACTTGAAATTGTAAAGTGAATGATTTCATCATAACCTTGACTAAATAAATTTTCAAAATATTCTATAACTTCACCAAGTGGTGGGGTTGACGTTTTTATATTCTTACCTGAACGCATTGCATCTCTTAACGTATCTTGGTTGATCGTTATGCCATCCAAGTATTCTTCACCGTCAACAATTACGTTTAGAGCAAACGTGTTAATTCCTTGCTTCTTAAACAGTTCATAATTAAATGCTGCAGATGTGTCAGTTGATACCAATCTTTTCATTATTTATTCCCTCTTTTTTCTTTAGTAATCTTAAATTTAGAAAGATTATTTGCAATCATGCCTAAACCAGCATAAATCACGTCTCTATCTTCTACACCAAGTCCTTGAACGGCAAACTCTATAGCAGCATCAATTTTTGCAGATATTTCTTTACCTATTTCAAGTCCTTTTTGTGTTAAAGAAAACTTGTTTTTATACTTGCCTTCTTCTTGACTATTTACTAAACCATTTTTTTCTAAGCTAGCAATTGAGCGAGATATAGCGCTTTTGTCTTCTTTACAAACGTCACACAACTGCTTTAACGTCATTTCGCCTTCAGCATACAAGTAATATAAAGTCGAAACGTGTGGACACTTAATATCATGTTCAAGCATAATTTCTGTTTTTATGCGCCTAATATTCTTGTTAATTTTAGAAATTAAACTATAAAACAATTTGAATTTTTCTTGCATTATATCCCTCCTCTTTACAAATAATCTTACAAAGATTATAGCATACAATTGTTGTATTGTCAACAATTAAAAAAAGTTTCATGATAATATTAATAATATTTTAACAAGGCAAAAATACAACAAAAAAAGAGCGAAAAATCGCTCTTTTTATCATTAATTATTTAATTAATTATTTTACGAATTGTGTAATTGTTTGGATATCAAGCTTGTCGTAATTTTTGATGAATTCATAAAGTTCTTTAGCAATTACTTTAGCGCCACCACAAACGTTACTTTCAATATTTAATGGAAGTAACGGATCGTGAAGTGATAATCTTAACAAGAACCAACCGTCACCGTTTTTAACGTTAACTCTTACACCTTCATAGTTATTTTCAGCTAAACTCCAGCCATCTTGTTTAACAGCATATTCATTTAAGTCATCAATAACTTTTTGGCCATATGTCTTAAAGTCATCAACAAGGATATTCATTCTAAATTCAACGCTTTCTTTTGGTTCTGCAAGCGTATCGATTAATGATGCAAGAGTATAACCTTCTTTCTTACCACGTGCAAGTTCAATTAAAAGTTTTGTAACTAAATAAGCACCGTCATCTAAGAAATAGTTTTCTTTTAGTGCGCCGTGACCAGAAGTTTCAATAGCAAGTTGGCTATCTTGACCTAAATTATTAAGTCTAATAGATTCATTTATAACGTTTCTATATCCCCTCTTAAATCTATGGTGAATACCACCCTTTTCCTTAATGAAATCAGCAAGGCCTGTTGAAGTGATTGAGTCGGTAACAATAGTTGTACCAGGGTGTTCACGAAGTAAGATTGCAGAAAGCATTGCAATAATTCTATTTCTATTTAATTCACTGCCATCAGCAAGAACAGCACCTGCTCTATCAACATCAGTATCAAAAATAATACCAAAATCAGCACCTGTTTGTTTTACAGCTTCAGTAATGCTTTCCATAGCCTTTTTATCTTCAGGGTTTGGAATATGATTTGGAAAACTTCCATCAGGATCTAAGAAACGGCTACCTTCAGTATCAGCGCCCAATGGCTTAAGCACCTTATCCACATAGAAACCACCTGCACCATTACCTGCATCTACTACGATTTTGAAACCTTCTAAAGGCTTATCTTCGCCTGTTGCTTTTCTAATTTTATCGGCTAAAATTTTTGAATAAGCATCCATAAATTCGCCCTTAACTAATTTGCCACATGCAAGTGCAGTTTTTTCATCACTTTCAGCGTATGCTAAAATTTGTTTAATATCTTCCTTTTCTAAACCGCCGTTAGCAGTAAAGAACTTAAAGCCATTACGGTTAAATGGTAAGTGGCTTGCAGTAATCATAACTGAACCATCAAACATATAGCCTTCAGTAACTGTTGACATGAACATTGCAGGTGTACTTGCCATACCGAAATCTGTAACCATAATACCTGCTTCAACCATTGCTGAACAAATCCGATCACAAAGTTTTGCGCCTGATAATCTTGAATCTCTGCCAACTGCAACTCTAATATCAGTTTTGCCTGTCTTTTTAACTAACCATAATGCAAAACCACGACCAATATCTTTACATACTTGTTCTGTTAAGTTTACGTTTTGACCTTCAATACCTTCTAAAGCAACACCACGAATGTCGCTACCATTTTGTAACTTTTTGTAGTCCATTTTATTCTCCTTAAAGCCTTTTGGCTATTTTTTAATTATTTTATCACAATTATTTATAAAAATCAACATTAAGCTAATCTTTAATAACAACTCTCAAAAATTTCTTTAACTTCTTTATATCCTAAAGGAATATAGTTCTTTATAGACCTTGTCTTTCCGTTTGTGCATAAATCAGCAAGCCTATCTTCTTTGCCCTTTTCTATTCCAAATTCGCTTAATCTTGATGGCATGCCAATGCTAACAAAATATTCAGCCATAGCAACAATGCCTTTTTGAGCAGCGAGTGTATCATCATCTTCTACTACGCCCCAAACGTTTCTTGCAAATTGTGCAAATCTTGGCACGTTATATTTATAAACGTATTTTGCCCATGCTGGAAATAAAACTGCTAGTCCTGCGCCGTGTGCAACACTATCGTATTCCCCACTAACTGCATGTTCTAATTGATGCACTGCTAAAAAGTTTTCCCTACCACAACTTGTTAAGCCGTTATGAGATAAGCTTGAAGCCCACATAAGCGTTGCCCTTGCATTGTAGTCGTTAGGGTTTTGCACGGCAATTTTACCTGCATCTATTACTGACCTTAACAACGCTTCAGCAATGCTATCGGTAAGTGGAACGTCTGGGCATACTGTAAAATATCTTTCCATTGTGTGCGCCATAATATCAATGATACCACAAGCAGTTTGATATTTACTAACAGAATAAGTAAGTTCAGGATTGCAGATTGCAAACTTACATCTATTTAGTTCGGTTGAACACCCTTTCTTTTTGCTTATAGATAAATCACTTAATACTGCAGATGAACTCATTTCACTACCCGCAGCCGATAAGGTTAAAATACAAGCGACAGGAAGTGCATCTTGTGGTACGGCTTTGCCCATAGGGAAATCCCAAACGTCGCCATCGTATTTAGCGCCAAGCGCAGTGAATTTCGATGAGTCGATAACACTACCACCACCAACTGCTAAAATCATTTGAACATTTTCTTTTTTAGCAATATCAATAGCATCTCTAACAAACTCTACCTTTGGATTAGGCTCTACCCCGCCAAGTTCTACAACTTCTATATCATTATCCTTTAATGAAACCATAATTTGGTCATAAAGCCCTGATGTTTTGATACTATTCTTTCCATATTGCATCATAATTTTATTGTAGCCAAGTTCTTTTATAATGCTACCAACTAATAGGTGCTTATCCTTACCAAAATATACTGTGGTTGGTGTATTGTAAATAAAATCTAACATTCTGTTTCCCCTAAAGATTTATTGATATGATTATATCATACTTTTTTCAATTTAGCAATTTTTATTTTTAAATTACCAACTTATATCAAACAAAAAAGCCACACAAATTATGCGTGGCTTAATTTTAATTATTCAGCAACAGGTTGTGATTGTTCTTCAACAGATTGTTCTTGAGCTTCAGTCTTAGTTTCTTCTTGAACTGGCTCAACCTTAGTTCTTTCACTAACCTTACCTTCAGGGTCAATTTCACCTGCTTTAGTTAATGCAACCTTAGTTAAGAATGGACCTATTAGTTCATAAATTAGAACTGAGAACAATGTTAAGTTTAAGATTATTGCGCCGATTTCTGGTAATGCGCTTGCTTGTTTTGCCATACCTAAAGCAACACCTGCTTGTGGTAATAAGGTAATACCTAAATACTTAACGATATTTGGTTCGCTCTTTGCCATTTTTGCACTTAAGTTAGCGCCATAATACTTACCAGCTGAACGTGATAAAATATAAGCTAAACCTATAATTACAACAACTAAATCAGCCACTACCTTTAAGTCTAATTCTGCACCGCTTATAACGAAGAATAAAATGAAGATTGGCGCTGTCCAACGGTCAAGCCTATCCATAAGTTGTTCGGAAAAATCACAAATATTACAGAAAATAGTACCAAGCATCATACAAGATAGAAGTGGTGAAATTTTAACTTCAATAACGCCTGCAATTTTTGGAAATTCAATTTTTGCTATTGCAACAGTTAAAAATACAAACGCAACAGACATCGCAAGTCTTTTTGAACGAGAATGGAAAAATCTTTCAAAGAAGGTAAACACATAACCCATTAACGCACCTAAGCCAATTGATAGAATAACTTCTAAAATAGGACCAATGATAATTGCTGCAATGCTAACTTCGCCTGCAAGTAGCGCACTTGCTACACCAAAAGAAACTGAGAATAATACTAAACCTACAGCGTCATCTAAAGCAACTACAGGAAGTAAAGTATTAGTTACAGGACCTTTAGCCTTATATTGTCTAACAACCATTAAAGTTGCAGCCGGTGCTGTTGCTGAAGCTACTGCACCCATGATAATTGCAGCTGGTAATGGGAATTTATCAGGGATAATTAAGTGTACACCTATCAATACTGCATCAACTATTAAAGTTGTAAACACTGCTTGGAAAATACCAATAATTGTTGCTTGTTTACCAATGTTTTTAAGTTGAGCAAGCCTAAATTCATTACCGATTGCAAAAGCGATAAAGCCTAAAGCAACGTCTGAAATTAAATCTAAACCTTCAACAAGTTCAGTTGAAAAACCTAAACCGGCAACACCTAGTTTACCCAAACAGAATGGACCAACTAAAATACCTGCTACAAGGTACGCCGTTACGGCTGGTAACTCTACTAATTTTGCTAGTCTTGATAGCATTAATCCTGCAAACAACGCTATTGCTAATGACAATAAAATTTCCATAAACTTCTTCCTTCTTTTTATAACCTTAAAGATTGTAGTACTTTAGTTTTTATTTGTCAACAATAATAATATGAAAATTAAACATTTTTTAGAATTTTTTACAAATAAAAAAGGGAGCAACTATTCTCCCATTTTTTATACTAAGGTCTGGACCTGTATGTGTATGTATTGAGTGGATATATATAGCATCAGTTGGAACACTAGTTTTTTCACTAATTGCCGTCCTTAATTGAAGGGCAAAATCAGTTGGCATATTGCAATTATCTAATGCCATAATTAGAACTGTATCATCACCATGATTTACTGCTACAACGTTTAACTCTAGGTCGTCTAACACACCAATAGCCTTTCTTGATTGGTAATAACCCCTCATTTCCATTCCCATTTGTGGGTTTACGTTTACACGGGCAAATCCAACTTGCAACGTTGCTGTTTTTTCATTATTTCTTCTACTTTTTTGTAAGGCCTTTTATCTATCTAAATTTCAACATATTCGCTAGCAAATATCAACAATTTAACTAAATATTAACATGCTAGTTTATACTTTTTATTTTACAAATTTAACATTTTGGTAAAATGACTGTAAACACAACTAAATCATCTAAACTTTCAGCGGTTATGTTGCCATTATGCAAATCCACTATCTTTTTAACTATGGCAAGACCTACCCCGTGCCCTGTTTGGTTAGTATTGTTTATCTTATAGAATTTATCAAACACTTTTTGACATTGTTCGATTGTTAAATTCCCAGTATTAGTTATTATAAGTCTAATAACATCATCTTGTTCTTTTAATTCAAGTTTTACCTTGCCATCTTGATTAGAAAACTTAATTGCATTGTCGAGTAAATTTATCCAAACTTGCTTTAACATTTCTTCATTTGCTAAAATGTTTACTTCATCAAGGTAAATTTCAAAATCTATATTTTTACCCATCCACTTCTTTTCAAGTAGCAGTATACTTCTTCTAATTTGTTCTGAAATATTAAATGTGGTCTTTCCTGTTAATATTCTTTGATTTTCTATTTTAGAAAGATTTAAAGAATTTAATGATAAACTTGAAAGTCTTTCTGCTTCTTCTATGATTACTGACAAGTATTCTTTTCTTTGTTTTTCAGAAAGGTCATCTTGTTGTAATAGTTCAGCAAACCCTTTTATAGAAACAATAGGTGTTTTAAATTCGTGTGCGTACTCGTTCACAAAGTTAGATCGTAGCATTTGTATACCTTGCAATTCTTCAGCCAAACTATTAAATGAATCCGAAAGCTTTTTAACTTCTTCGTTTTTACCAAGGTCTAATCTCACATCAAAATCACCCTTTGAAAGAGCACTCATACCATCAGCCATAGAGTTAACAGCCTTTAATACAAAACGGCTTATTACAAAGGTTACAATTGTTCCTATCAATAAGCTAGCAACCATGAATAATAATGGTAAAAACCATTCTTCTAATCTTATTGCTTGAATATGCAAAATATCTAGATACATTAATATGTATAGGCTACCAGTTAAAACCACAAAGGTTGCAAACAATATACAAAAAACGGCTAGAGTAAAAAATGACCTAAGCTGTTTTCTTCGCTTTTTATCAGCATAATCTTTCATCATAACTTTTTCACCGCCTTATAGCCTAAACCCCTAATAGATTGAATTTCAAACTCTTCAAAATTTTCAAAACGTTTTCTAAGCCTTGCTATATGAACGGTTACAGTTTCCCAACCAGTATCACAGTCCATGCCCCAAATTTCATCCATTAATTGAATTCTTGTAAATATTTTATCAGGGTATGAAAGTAGTTTGTAAAGCAATAAAAATTCTTTTTGTGGAAGTTCTTGTGTTTGACCATTTTTTGTAACGGTCATTGATTCGCTATCAATAATAACGTCACCAATAACTATCTTCTTTTCCCAATTAATCTTTGCCCTACGCAACAAAGCTTTTATGTGTAACACCAATTCTTCTATATCGACAGGTTTGGTCATAAAGTCATCAATACCGACCATAAAGCCCTTCTTTCTGTCTTCAGAAAGTTGTTTTGCAGACAACATTAAAATAGGAAAATCAGCATCGCCTTTTCTTATTGTTTTTGTAAACTCATATCCATCCATATTTGGCATCATTATATCTACAACGGCAATATCTATCTTTACTTGATCTATAATTTTTAACCCTTCAAGTCCATCACTTGCTAAATAAATATTAAAACCTTCTCTAGATAAAACCGCTTCTATCAACTTTCTTATGTTTTTGTCATCATCAATAATTAAAACGTTAATCATAATTTCCCCTTTTGTATTTTTGCTTTCTTAGTATAACATTTATTTATAAAAAAAGATAACAGCTAAAGCCATTATCTTTTTGTTTTTAATCTTCAATTAATTGCTTAACGTGATCTAGCACGTATTTAGGCTTTATTTCGCTCTTGTTATAATCATCGATAGTAGTTTCTCCACTCAAAACTAAAATGGTATCTACCCCGGCGTTTACGCCAGATGCTATATCGGTATAAATTCTATCGCCGATAACAATAGTTTCTTCTTCGGTAGCACCAAACTTTTCCATTGCCGAATATATCATTTGTGGTTGTGGTTTACCAATAAAAATAGGTGTCTTTCCTGTAGCCTTTTCTATACCAAAACACATTGAACCACAATCAGGTACGTAACCAAAATCAACTGGGCACACCCAGTCAGGATTAGTTGCGTAGTATGGAATATCGTGAAGCGTTAACATTTTACAAGTAGTACGCAATTTTTGACCTGTAATTTCATCATCAAAACCAACCAAAACAGCTACAGCATTTTCATTATATTCTTCAGTTACAAAAAGCCCACTTTCCTTTAATTGTTTTATAAATGAACGAGTACCTTGCGCATAAATTAAACCATTGCCAAACTTATGCTTCATTAAATCAATAGAAACTTGTGATGAAGTGTAAAAATCGCCTTCTTCAATATAGTCAAGACCTAGTTTTTGCAATTTTTCAACGTAATCACTAATTGAACGTGATGAATTGTTGGTTATAAACACATACCTGCCACCATTTGCCTTGATTTGCTTAAATAGCGTATCCACCCCTTCAAACAGTTGGTTGTCAAGATATATAGTTCCATCCATATCAAAAAGGAACAATTTTTTATCTTTTAATTTAGATAGGCTTCTACCAAAAAAATCTTTTAAAACCATACTTTTTACCTCAAAAACAAGTTAGAAGTTATCATCATGTCTAGCCATAGAAATAACAAATGGATTTTCTTTCATAAAGTCATACATTTCGCTACCACTTAATACCTTTTCGGTACTAATAGTAACGTTGTATAGAACACCATCTTCACTATTTTTTGCACTAATTTTGTCAAATCTAATAACGTTAAAGAATTCTTTGATTCTATCACATTCTTCACCTTGTTTATCAACAAATAAAAGGTTGATTTTTACAAACCTTCTTGTATGAAAGGCTTTTACGTTCATATGTAAAACGTATTGAATTAATAGTATAATTACAGTAACAACACCTGCAATCAAAAGCCAGCCTGCCCCTACAGCCATACCGATAGCAGCAGTTACCCATACACCTGCGGCAGTTGTTAAACCATGTATTGTTTCCTTATGGTAGAATATCATTCCTGCACCTAAAAAACCGATACCAGGTACAATTTGGGCAGCAATTCTGGCAGGGTCAGCCGTGTCGAAAGCATATATTGATAAAAGAGTAAATAGTGCTGAACCAACACAAACAATAGTATGCGTTCTAATGCCAGCTTCCTTAAATCTCATCTTTCTTTCAAAGCCAATAATAAAGCCAGCTAAAAGAGCAATTATTAATCTAATTACAACTTCCAAAATTGCTAGGTCGCCATCGAAAATTCGTTGAGTAAGTTCCATTAGATATCCCCCTTTAATTTAATGTTATTTTTAAATGTTCCTACTATTATAATAGTCAAAACCCCTTTTGTCAAGGGGTTTTGAAAAAATGTTATAAACAGTAAAAAAATTGTAAAAAACGAATAAATTTTATCTATTATAATTTATATAAACACTTATTTTTTAGCAATTATGCTACAACTTTTTCGCTATTGACTTCAATATCAACTTTTTCTATTTTACCAAGAAAATTGCATCTTTCTAGCAAGTAATCAGCAATTTCTTGTCTTGAAGAAAATCTTTTTTGTAGTTCTGAAAATTTAACAGGTTTATCAAACAAATATTGAAGCGTTTCTTTATTATAATAAGACACTACTATAGGTAAGTCCATTCCCTTTTTTAAGCATCTTTCTGCAAAAATAACAAAACCTAAATGGAAACCTGTTAATTCTTTTAAGTAGCCATTTTCCGAATCTTCAGGATAAATAACTATGTTGTATCCTTGCTTTAATGCATCTATACTTTCATTCATGGTCTTCATAAACCTAACATCACGATAAACAGAAATGATATTCAAACCTTTATAGAACATATTTGTTAGCGGACTTGCTATTAAGCAAAACAATCTAGCCAAATGAAGATTCCATTTTTTCTTTTTGTGGTAATATACATTAGATTGATATTTATAAGTCTTAAATAGCCCTGAATTCATTTCATAAGCGCCCCAAAAACTTAAAGGCTTATCTAAATACATTTCAAGCGACATTGGTGAAAGAGTAGATTCGTGATTACTTAAAATTACAGAAGTTTCTTCAAAAGGTTTACCTTCTAAAAAAATAAAATCTGGACATTTGTAGTGACAAGTTAAAATTCGTTTAACAGCGCGAAACCATCTTTTGCCCTTTTTAACAAGTTTTTTACTTTTGCTCTTTTTCATATGTGCCACTCCTTTTTTTATAATAGCACCGCAATATTAACACAATATTAACTAACTATCATTTATATCACCAAAATAACAAAAAATTTCATGATAGCTTTTAAAAAAGATAAAGCACCGTATAAAACGATGCCTTATCTTAGGAAAAAGTTCATTGAGAATGTGGGTTTTTATAAATGCTATATATTACGTTAATAATAATAGCATATAAAAATTAAATGAAAATTAACAAAACTTGGTTTATATAAAAAACAATTTAAAAATAAAAAGATTTTAAATAATTAATTTTTTATAATATATACATAAATAAACTATGCACCAACTATTCCTTGGTTTACTCTAATATCAACCTTGTCCATTTTGCCAAGCGAATTGCATCTATCAAGCAAGTGGTCAGCAATTTCTTGTCTTGAAGAAAATCTTTTTTGTAGTTCTGAAAATTTAATAGGTTTGTCAAACAAATATTGAACAGTTTCTTTATTGTAGTAAGCCACAACTAAAGGCAAATCTATGCCCTTTTTTAAGCAAGTTTCAGCAAAAACAACAAACCCTACATGAAAGCTTTTTAATTCTTTTAAGTATCCCCCATTTGAATCTTCAGGATAAATAACTATGTTGCAATCCTTATTTAAGGTTTCAATACTTTCTTTCATTGTTTTAAGGAATCTAGCATCACGATAAACAGAAATAATATTTAACCCCTTATAGAACAACCTAGTTAATGGTGTTATAAGCAAACAAGCAATTCTTGCTAAAAAAAGATTCCAACGTTTCTTTTTATGGTAATAAATTTCAGTTTGATATTTATATGCATTAGCAAAACCCGAATTCATTTCGTATGTACCCCAAAGCCTTATTGGCTTATTTAAATACATTTCAAGAGAAATTGGAGAATAAGAACCTTCGTGATTACTTAAGATTATAGACGTTTGTTCAAACGGCTTGCCTTCCAAATATACAAAGTCAGGATACTTATAAAAACAAGTCAGTATATTTTTAATGCCACGAAACCACCATTCGCCTCTTTTTACAAGTTTTTGTCTATTAGATTTTTTCATTTGCACTATCCTTTTTGTCGTAATAACTTTATAATAACAAAATATTAACCAGTATAATTTATTATACCAAATAATAACAAAATATTAACCAGTATAATTTATTATACCAAAAAAAATAAATTATTTCAAGATGTTTTTAAAAAAAGATAATGCGCCGTATAAATACGACGCTTATCATAGGAAAAAGTTTATTGAGAATGTGGGTTTTTGTAATGTTTATATATTACGATAATGATAATAACATATAAAACTTAAAAAAAGATTGAAAAACATGGTGTAATCAAAAAAATATTATTAAAAAACAAAAAATTATAGAGATTTTCAATAATTTATTTGTTATAATGTACATATTTCACCTAAAAATTTCATAAATCAGTTTACCAAAACTTTTAAAATGTCACCATCTAAATGGAGGGCAAAAACTCAAATTGATGCTAAAAAATAGTTAATTTACACCAAAAAAATTGTAACTACTAGCAATTTTTGCCATTTATTAAGAAAAATAACCTTTACAAGAAAAATAGACTATAACAACTAACCCTAAACAAAAAAATAAAACCCGTTCGTTTGAGCGGGTTTTTCCTTTTTCTAAAATCTACACAATAAATGTTTTCACCTTTTTCGCGTGGATCAAAGTAGCATTATTTGCGTTTTTTGTCAGCTTTTATTTTGGCAGTACAACCTGTGCAGTTAACACAATCACATCCACAACAAGTTTTGCCTTTCTTTTTATCTTTTACACTTTTAATAATCACAAGCACTATGACAAGAATGCTTGCCAATATTACAACTATATCAATAGGCTTCATATTACTTACCCTTACCTAAAGGATGTTTTTTATTGTAAAGGTTAATGGATACACCTATACCAACCATTATGGCTACAACAATAAATGCTGTCCACCACCATTTTAACACAACAAAAGCAACCGTACTTGCGACATAAGAAGTAATTATCCAAAATAATATCGTCCATTTTAAAGTGCCTTTTCTCAATTCGCCTTTTGCCGTGGCAACTGATGCAAAGCAAGGAATTGTTGTCATATTGAATACGATAAACGCTATCATTGCAGGCATTAAATCTTGTGCAGAAACACCTGTGTTATTAGCAATAAATTCAATTATTGATTGAACTTCAGCAACCCCGTTTTCACTACCAACAAAGCCAACGCTTAAACAAGCTGCAAGTGTACCAAA
>JAEIGA010001364.1_pt1 | contig 38024 bp, 36 predicted proteins | sample 9270691 | NCBI WGS metagenome assembly JAEIGA01 (sample SAMN17057246, study PRJNA624740) | gut metagenome | biome: biome; isolation source: fecal sample | host: Bos grunniens | place: China: Xizang | collected 2019
GATCAAAAGGTTACAGGTTTGAGTCCTGTCGGAGTCACTGAAATGGGTTGTGAATTTCACAGCCCATTTTTATTTTTTCTACCACTACACCCTATATTTCTATACAGTCTCCCGTGCGAAATATCTTCACCGCGTGTAAACGTTCTGTCAGCAACTCTTTTGCACGACTGCCCGTACAATGTCCGGTGTATATTCTAACTCCGCAAAAATGAGATTCAATCTCTTTAAACAATCTCTCAACCTCTTCTGCCACCATCTCACCATCAGTTAGATGTAATCCGCCCACAAAAGACTTTACCCGATTGATTCCTGTAAACTCACAACACGAACGCAGTATATTCACAACTCCGCAATGCGAACAACTCGATATGACTACCAACCCGTCTGACTCTTGGAATACCAATGCCATCTCGTGATCGAAATTATCCTTTTCGACCACTCCATCAGCAGACCTTTTATACAAGAACGAATTGCCAAGTGGTTGCGAATATTCTTGACAATCACAATAGACAGCTGCAATCCCCTCTGTCAACCAACAATTATGGTTGACCCTATGTAGTCTATTTCTAAAACGATCCAACTGCTCAAAGTTTGGAGTCAGGTTGTGTTCTGTTTCGCGACGTGTCGAAAAATAATATCGTGATGAGAATACCCTCTCCGAGACATACACTCCCGTATCAGAATAATTTTCAAGAAAATATGGCAATCCTCCGATATGGTCAGAGTGGGCGTGAGAGATAAATCCGAAATCGATCTTCGACAAATCAACACCTAATCGTAGGGCATTCTTTGCAAAAATATCAGATGCCCCCATATCACACAAAACACGTTTGTCACACGATTCGATATACAACGAAAGTCCGTGTTCACCGATTAAATCTGCATTATCTTGATTGTCTACGAGTACATTAATTTTCATTCCATACACACATCTGATTAGTACAAAATTACAAAAATTATTTGAAAATAATCGACTAAAACGATAACTTTGCTCGTTATAATGTAGACTTCTTAATAGTGTTAATTATGAAAGATAGAATTGAACAAGCCATAGAAAATTTCCGTTCAGGATACAACTGTTCGCAGTCGGTCGCAGCAGCATTCGCCGACATTTATAACGTAGATAAAGACACCATACTCCGAGCCTCAGCCTCATTCGGAGGTGGAATAGGACGAATGCGACAAACTTGTGGTGCTGCTTGCGGAATGTTTCTGCTGGCAGGACTTGAGAATGGTTCTACTACACCTAAAGACATCATAGGTCGAGACAACAATTACAAACTCGTGCAACACCTTGCCGAGAAATTCGCAGCAGAAAACGGCTCTATGATTTGTGGCGAACTGCTCGGACTCACAGGCAATGCTCCTAAAGCCAAACGCCCCTGCTCACAGATGGTCGAATCTGCTGCAAGAATATATGCAGAATACCTAACAGACAAAACAACTATTGATGAATAAAATCTTCGAACTCATAAATCAAATGTCACCATATTTGCTATTAGGTTTCCTATTAGCAGGTATTATGCACGCATTTATTCCAAATTCGCTGTACAGAAGATTTCTCGGAGACAACTCGTTCAGGTCGGTTCTGAATGCTACATTGTTGGGCATTCCTCTACCTTTGTGTTCTTGCGGAGTAATTCCTACAGCAATGTCACTCCGCAGAGAAGGTGCCTCACGAGGTTCGGTCATTTCGTTCCTTATAGCAACCCCTCAAACAGGTATCGATTCGATTATTGCTACATATTCGCTGATGGGACTTCCATTTGCCCTGACACGCCCACTTGCAGCACTCGTCACCTCACTATTCGGAGGCCAACTATTAAATCTGGTCGAACGTTCATCGACAGATGTTTCTCCCGTCCAAAGAGGGATCACTCAGCAGCTCCAACCTCGAAATTTTACCAAAAAAATTTTGGCTGCTTTGAAATATGGATTCGTGGATATGATTCAGGATATTGGTCGATGGCTTATTCTCGGACTTGTTATCGCAGGAATCATCACTGTAGCAATCCCAGATGAATTCTTTGCTCAATTTGCAGACAATTCTCTATTGAGTATGCTTGGAGTACTTGTCTGTGCAATCCCAATGTATCTCTGTGCAACAGGCTCGATTCCGATTGCAGTTGCACTAATGCTCAAGGGACTATCTCCGGGAACAGCACTGGTGTTGCTAATGGCAGGCCCCGCTGTAAATATGGCCTCGATTTTGGTCTTAAACAAAGCAATGGGACGTAAAGCTCTCCTAATTTACCTCTCATCAATCATTCTGGGAGCAGTCTCATTCGGACTGACCATTGACTATCTGTTACCTCGAGAATGGTTTACCAATCCGCTTGTACAGGTTACGGAATGTTGCAACGACTCTACATATTATTTCAATCTTGCTTGCACAATTTTTTTATCACTGCTCTTTATCAATGCACTTATCAGAAGGTTTATCCGCAAGCCCCAATGCTCTTGTAATGGAGAGTGCAATGACAAATCGCAACGCACCACTATAATCCACATCGAGGGAATGAGATGCAACCACTGCCGCACCAATACCGAAAAGGCACTCGCTTCGCTGCCTGAAGTCGACCACACAGAGGTAGACCTTGCTTCAGGGCAAGCTACAATCACAGGTAATGTCGATCTGACTCTAATCAAACAAACAGTTGAAAGTTTAGGATTCAAAGTCAAAAACCTACAATAGTACTCTGGCGACAAAAATAACGACATAACTACATTTTTTAGGCATACTATTTGGAAGATATCTTTCGAATCAAAACTCTTTATGCTATGAATGATTGTGTAGAAAAATCTCGCCATAAATGTTTAGTGTGCGGGTATGTCTACGATCCTGAGATCGGAGACATTAAAGGTCATATTGTAAAAGACACCTCTTTTAACAAACTACCCAACGATTGGCAATGTCCGATTTGCCGATCCAAAAAAGAAAAATTCAAACGCATAGAACGTAGATGTTGCATCTGAAAACATCTGACTGAAAGATATACTTTAAAGCCGAGTCTGAACTTATTCGAACTCGGCTTAATTTATTTTTTACAACTATAAGAATATTCACCCTTTTGAAAACAATCTACCATAGACCAATCTGAAATCTCAATCCTTTAACATAAAAGTCAAAATATTCGGGTCCCTGAGTAAATTAGACTAAATTCTTTGCACGACCTTTGATGTATTAATCAAAAAAAATCATAATTTTGTGCCGTAATTAAACTGATGAAAAAGCACTTTATTTACTCGTAATGGAATTCAATAACCCCAAACGCTATGAAAACGACGACCGTTATGATTTAAAAACAATCGAAAGTTTGCAATATCATTACGGCGAAATTTTGAAACTACTGGGAGAAGATCCCCAACGTGAAGGTCTGATCAAAACTCCCGAACGCGTGGCTAAAGCAATGTGTTTTATGACTCAGGGATACCAGAGTGACCCTCGTGAAATATTGCTATCAGCTAGATTTACTGAAGAATACAAACATATGGTAATCGTCAAGGATATCGATTTATACTCACTGTGCGAACATCATATGTTGCCATTCTACGGCAAGGCACACGTTGCATATATCCCCAATGGATATATCACCGGGCTGAGCAAGATTGCACGCGTAGTTGAGGCCTATGCCCGCAGACTGCAGGTTCAGGAACGACTGACAGTACAGATTCGCGACTGCATACAAGAGGCCCTCTCTCCGTTGGGCGTAGCAGTCGTTATCGAAGCATCACATATGTGTATGCAAATGAGAGGAGTTCAAAAACAGAATTCTGTTACGACCACCTCTGCGTTTACGGGCGCATTCTTGACACAACTGCAGACACGTGAGGAATTTATTAATCTGATTAAAAAGTAGAACTTAGTTACTATGTCACCTTGCAAGTGACATCGTAACCTTAAAAGAAATATACAATGAGCGGTTTTTTTGGAGCCATCTCAAATAGAGAGTGTGTAGCTGACGTATTCTATGGTACAGACTACCACTCACATCTTGGAACTAAACGTGCCGGTATGGCATTCTTTAACGGAAAGGCTTTCGTCAGATCAATCCATAGTCTAGAGAATGGTTATTTCCGAAACAAATTCGAAGATGAACTCAATAAATTTGCAGGTTCACACCTCGGTATCGGAATTATCAGCGACACAGACTCTCAGCCGATAACCATTCACTCGCATCTTGGAGTCTACTCGGTTGTGACCGTCGGACGAATCTACAACATCGAAGAACTGAGTCAGGAACTAATCAAGAGAAAAGTCAATTTTGCAGAACTCTCAGGTTCAGGAATTAATCCGACTGAGTTGGTTGCAACGCTTATCAATTCGGCTGATTCGTTCAAAGAGGGCATCGAAATTGTTCAGGAAAAGGTTAAAGGTTCGTGCAGTTTTCTGATTTTGACTGAAAACGGGATCTTCGCAATCAGAGATAAATGGGGACGTACTCCGGTAATCATAGGTCACGATTCGGATGGATTTGTAGCAGCAACTGAAAGCACCTCATTTCTCAATCTTGGTTACGAGTATTTCCGAGATTTGGGTCCATCTGAAGCCGTATTCATTACACCTGACAAAGTCGAACAGGTTATTGCACCTATTCGCAAAAAACAGGTTTGTTCATTTATGTGGGTCTATTATGGATACCCATCATCGTGGTATGAAGGCATTAATGTTGATGACTCACGCTGTCTGAGCGGTGCCGCACTCGCCCGTCGAGACCCTGATAACCTCGGTGATTTCGCAGCCGGAATCCCAGATTCTGGAATTGGACACGCTATTGGTTACAGCAACGAGAAAAAAATACCATACAGACGAGCATTCGTGAAGTATACACCGACTTGGCCTCGTAGTTTTATGCCGCAAAATCAGGCAATGAGAGATCTGGTTGCAAAAATGAAATTGCTGCCTAACGAGAAGTTCACTCGCGGTGCGAGAGTAATTTTCCTCGATGATTCAATTGTCAGAGGTACGCAGCTCAAAGATAATGTCAGCAAACTTGTCGAAGCCGGAGTTAAAGAAACACACATCAGAATTGCTTGTCCACCATTGGTTTATCCTTGTCAATTCTTGAATTTCTCAACATCAAGATCAAACTTCGACCTGATTACACGTCGCGTAATCCGCGACCTTGAAGGTACAGATAATTTGACTGACGAAATTCTGAAACCATACTCAGATCACAACTCTGAACAATATGCACGTATGGTTGAAAGTATGCGACAAATCTTGGGTGTAGACTCTCTCAAGTTCCAACACCTCGACGATTTGGTTGAGTCAATCGGTCTGCCCAAAGAGGACCTTTGTACACACTGTTGGGACAATAGCAGTTATATGTAATAAAACTCTGTACAACAACATCTCTCCGAAGACTGTTGTTGTACATCTTCTATTTCGGAGAAATATGGCGGGAATGTAACCTGTATATTGAAAATAGTATAAAAAAAACGACATTGCCCTGTATGAATTTCAGAGTGCCAAATATAATTCGCAAACTATACCCGTCTGACGTATTGTGGGAAATCGAAAGCCCATCGTCAATCTACCTGACCTTTGACGATGGTCCGCACCCTGTTGTTACTCCGTGGGTGTTGCAGCAACTCAAAAAATTCAACGCACGTGCAACATTTTTCTGTTTGGGCAAAAATGTCGAACAATATCCAGAAACCTACCAGATGATTCTCGACGCAGGACACAAAGTCGGAAATCACACTTACAGCCATCAAAAGGGGTTTAAGATGAGTACTCCGAGATACCTTGAAGATGTTTCATTTGCGTCGAATTTTATACAAAGTGAATTGTTCAGACCTCCTTACGGGCAGATTAATTTTTCACAAATAAAACGTCTATCACAACTATATCGCATTGTTATGTGGACTGTTATGAGTCGAGATTACAGTCTGTATGTTGACGGACCGACTTGTTTCCGCAATGCAACCAAAGACGTTGGACCAGGTGCGATTATCGGATTTCATGACTCACTAAAATCGTTTGACAATTTGAAATATGCACTACCGAGAGTTCTTGAATATTTTACAGATAAGCATTTTAACTTGAGTTCGATAGAGTTATGAGAATTACAATTGCAATCACAGGAGCCAGCGGAGCAATATATGCCCGTCAACTTGTCGAACGTCTTGTCGAACTCAGAGTATCGGTCGAATTGATTTTTACGGAAAATGGTCGTGCAGTTGCCGAATATGAAAATCAAATCGGATTATTCAACCGCAACGATATCAAATATTTAGACAATAAAAATATGTTCGCATCGCCAGCTTCGGGCAGTGGTTGTGCTGATGCAATGGTGATTGTTCCGTGTTCGATGGGAATGATCGGAAGAATTGCATCGGGTTGTTCCAATGATCTGATCTCAAGGGCAGCAGATGTTATGCTTAAGGAGGGACTGCCACTAATAGTCGTACCTAGAGAGGTCCCGTTCAACACGATACATCTACGCAATCTATGCGAACTCGGCAATGCCGGAGCAACGATATGTCCCGCAGCACCATCATTCTATAATAATCCTTCTAATATCGAAGAACTCTGTTCAAGCGTGACTGAACGCATTATCCGACTCTTAGGACTTAAATCTAATCAACTCCCTTGGGGCAATCGTTAAGCAAGTTGCTTCATAATCCGTTCCGTAGCACCACGTCCAGTTTCGACATACGCAGCAGCAGCTTTTGATGCGGAATCCAACATTGATCCATTCTCTTTCAATTGAGTAAACCAATTATTCAATTCATCGTAAGAGTTTATCGAATGGGCAGCTTTCAATGATATCAAATCACAAGCTTCTGCAAATTTTTTATACTTTGGACCAAATGCCAGCGGAAGTCCGAATCCTGCAGCTTCAAGGGTATTATGAATTCCAACACCAAAACCACCTCCAATATACGAGAATGTTCCATATCGGTAGACCTTAGATAAGATTCCGATTGTATCAATAAACAATACCTCTGCATTTTCCAGGTCTGATTCAGCAGTAAGTGTTGTGTATTTCAATGATTTACGAGTAGATTTCGAAATAAATGCATCTATTCTGTCCTGATGTATTTCGTGCGGAGCAATGATAAATTTCACATCACGATGTTCTTCAATCAGCCGAGCCAACAACTCCTCATCTGGAGTCCAGGTACTACCAGCAACCAATACTCTGTGACCTTTTGCAAAACGTTCAACCACCTCAATGCTTTGATTCTGTGCGACAGTATCCAACACTCTGTCAAATCGCGTATCACCCGTAACTGTAACGTTTTCAAGGTTTATCGAAGTCAACAATGTTTTAGACTCCTCATTCTGCACAAATATATGGCGAAAACCTCTGAGTACTGTACGGAATTGTTCTCCGTAAGGTTTGAAAAACTGCTGTGAGGGACGGAATATTGCCGATATCTCAAACAATTCACAACCAATCTGCTGTAAACGAATCAAGTGATTCAGCCAAAATTCGTATTTTATAAATACAGCCTTTTTAGGTTTTACGATATCTACAAAACGACGAGCATTTGAAGGTGTATCCAATGGCATATAGAATATCCAATCAGCCCCCTTGTAGTTCTTTCGAATTTCGTAACCCGATGGCGAGAAGAATGTCACCAATATTTTATATTCGGGTCTGGCAGCACGGAATGCCTCGATTACGGGACGCCCTTGTTCAAACTCGCCCAACGATGCTGCGTGAAACCAGATTATCGGAGACTGGTTCCCTTTTAATGCATCTGACAGACGAGCATACAGATTTTTTCGTCCCGACACCCACAATTCGGCTTTTTTATTGAATACAGAGGCCAAATTCAACAGAATCCCATAAATATAGATTCCAAGATTATACATTAACTTTTGCATTGTATAACTCTTTTATTTTCAAGTAAACTGACTCTTCGTCAAATCCACACAGATGTTTGAGTTCATCGGGAGTACCCTGTTCGACGAATTCATCGGGAATTCCCAATCTACAAACTCTCACATTGTAATTGTTGTCATTAAAAAATTCTGTCACAGCCGAACCCACACCACCATCACGCACTCCATTTTCCACTGTTATCACGTGTGTATGTTGTGCTGCAACACGATGCAACATCTTCGTATCCAATGGTTTCGCAAATCGCAAATCTACGTGAGTAACCGAGATTTCAGGCGATTCGGACTGAATTCTGTCTATTGCTTTCGACACCCAATTACCTGTTTCGCCCAAAGACAACACTGCCAATTCACGACCATCGCGTAGTGTTCGAGATTTACCGATTTCAACAGTTTCAAAATCTCTCTTCCAATCAAGCATTACACCGTTTCCTCTTGGATATCTGATTACTACAGGACCATAACCTCCTGACTGTACAGTATACATTATATTTCTCAGCTCGACCTCGTTCATCGGAGCTGCGATTGTCATATTCGGCACACATCTGAGATATGCCACATCGTATGCTCCGTGGTGAGTAGCACCATCTTCACCCACGAGTCCGGCCCTGTCAAGACAGAATACTATATCCAGATTTTGCAGTGCTGCATCGTGAATCACATTATCATAAGCACGTTGCATAAATGACGAATAAATTGCACAGAAAGGCATCATTCCTTCCCTGGCTAAACCTGCTGAGAAAGTCACCGCATGACCCTCTGCAATGCCGACGTCAAAACATCTTTCAGGCAGTTGTTCCATCATTATGGACAGTGAACTTCCTGATGGCATTGCCGGAGTTATCCCTACAATCAAACTATTCTTACGGGCAAGTTCGAGCAACGTTTCGCCAAATACATCTTGAAACTTCGGTGGCTGTTTAGTTGCAGACTTAACTCGTTCGCCCGTAGCTAAATCAAACTTTCCCGGTGCGTGCCACGTACTCGGATCATTTTCTGCCGGAGCATATCCTTTGCCCTTTGTAGTCAGTACGTGCAGCAATTTAGGTCCGCGAATGCTCTTTAAATCAGCCAACACCTTCGACAAATGCACAACATCGTGGCCATCTATCGGACCAAAATATCTAAAATTAAGACTCTCGAACAGATTGCTCTGACGAAGCAAACCTTGTTTGGTCGTATTGGTCACATTCTGCATCATACGCCTAAGTTCAGGCATTGATGACATTGCGTCCCAAATATGTGATTTCAGTCTATTATAACGTTCAGATGTTGTTATCTTCAACAAATAACGGTTCAGGGCTCCCACTCCGTTATCTATTGACATATTGTTATCATTAAGAATTACCAACAAATCGGTATTCAGAATTCCCGCATTATTCAATCCTTCAAAAGCAAGCCCACCTGTCATCGAACCGTCACCGATTACGGCAACAACCTGACGCTTCTCACCCTTAAGTTTTGCTGCCGTTGAGATCCCCAATGCGGCCGATATCGAATTCGAAGCGTGACCTGCCGAGAACGTATCATACGGACTCTCCGAAGGTTTTGGGAATCCACTTAGTCCGCCAAGTTTGCGATTCTGAGAAAAACGATCCCTTCGTCCTGTAATTATCTTATGGGCATACGCCTGATGTCCTACGTCCCAGATCAACTTATCGTTTGGGGTATCAAACACATAATGCAGTGCGACAGTAAGTTCAACCACACCCAGACTTGATCCGAGATGTCCCGGATTGCGAGAAGACTCCTCAAGAATAAATTGTCTCAGCTCGTTGCAATAATCTTGCAACTCACACTCTTTCAATTTCTTGAGATCATCTGGAGAATCTACATTATACAGATAGTGATACATATCCCACCATTGGTTTTGTTGCAAAGGTATTAAAAATTACCTGATAAAGAGTCATAATTTCGCAGAAACAATTTTTTTTTGTATATTCGTGGCAGTGTTAAATGTAAAAAAACTATGAAAAGAATTTTTCTGATGTTGGCCATTGTCTCTATTTCACTGTGTGAGAGTTCGTGTGTGTCAACAAAAAGGTTCAATGAACTGAAAGCCGATGCCATCAGATTAGATAGCGAAAATGCTATTCAGTCAGAAAAAATTGACTCGCTAAACAGACGAATATACCAAATCAATAACACAATGAATCAGGAACGTTCGCGTTATGAACGTAATTCTGAAAGTGCTCGTCGAAACTTCGAAGAGATGAAGAATCGTTATGAACGTCTGCTCAGAGCCGGTTCGGACGAAGCCGACAGAATGTTGAAAGAAATCGAACAGAATCAAATCAAACTTCAGGAACTCGAAGCTCGTCTGCAAAGCCGCGAGGAGGCAATCCGACAAATCAAACAAAAGGTTAGCAATGCTCTGTTGGGTTTTGAAGGTAAAGGCTTGACTGTCACTCAAAAAGGAGGAATGGTATATGTCTCGATGGAGGATAAATTATTGTTCAACTCGGGAAGTTTTCAAATCGGTGCTCAAGGCAAAAAGGCTGTCAGCGAATTGGCAGAAGTCTTGGCCCAGAATCCCGATATCAACATTATGGTCGAAGGTCATACTGACAATGTGCCATATAAAGAGAATGGACATCTCAAAGACAACCTTGACCTTAGTGTCAAACGTGCAACAACCGTAACTCGACTATTGTTGCAAAACAAGGGAATCTCTCCAGATCGTATCGTTTCGGCAGGACGAGGAGACGCATTGCCTTTGGACAACGAAAATTCTCGCGAAGCACGCCAAAAAAATCGTCGTACGGAGATTATACTGACTCCGAAACTCGACGAACTATTTGAATTAGCACAGTAAAATTATTTGACAATGTATAAACGTATCTTACTTAAACTCAGCGGAGAATCTCTCGGAGGCGGATCTTTCGGACTCAATTCTGATATTCTGAAAAGCTATGCCCGTCAAATCAAGAGTATAGTAGACAACGGTGTTCAGGTCGGCATCGTAATCGGTGGTGGCAACATTTTTCGAGGTCTCAAAGGATTGGGTGATGGCGTAGACCGAGTTACAGGCGACCAAATGGGAATGCTTGCTACTGTTATCAACTCTTTAGGGCTACAATCTGCACTGACAAGCGTTGGTTGTCCGGCACGAGTTATGACCTCGATAAATATGGCTCCAGTTGGCGAAATATTTGCTAAAAACCGTGCCGTAGAATACCTTAATTCAGGAACAGTTGTCATCATTGCAGGCGGTACAGGCAATCCGTTTTTTACGACAGACACAGCCTCTGCACTCAGAGCTGTAGAACTCGAAGCTGATGTATTGCTCAAAGGAACCCGCGTTGACGGTGTATACACAGCCGATCCTGAGAAAGATCCAAACGCAGTTAAATTCGACAAAATATCATTTGATGAAGTTATCAATCGCGGATTGAAGGTTATGGATTTGACGGCATTTGCACTCTGTAAAGAGAACAAAATGCCAATATTAGTGTTTGATATGGACAACGAAGGTAATCTCGAAAAGGTAACCTCTGGCGAAAATATCGGAACTTTAGTTGAATAACAAATTTTAAAAATACCACTATGGAAGTAAAAGAAATTATAGGCGTGGCTGAAGAAAAAATGGCCAAAACTATCGAACATCTCAAAGACGAAATGGCAAATGTTCGTGCAGGCAAAGCCTCTGCAAATGTTCTGAATGGTGTTATGGTATCTTATTATGGAAATATGACTCCTGTAAATCAAGTTGCAAGTATTGCAATTCCAGATGCACGCACCATTACTATTTTGCCGTGGGATAAGAAAATGATTGCTCCTATTGAAAAGGCAATTCTCGACGCAAATATTGGTCTGACTCCGTCAAACAACGGCGAACAAGTGCGTCTGACAATTCCACCACTGACCGAAGAACGTCGTAAACAATTGGTTAAGCAAGTGCGTGCTGAAGGCGAACAGGCTCGTGTGGGTCTGAGAAATGCTCGTCGTGATGCCATCGAAACTCTCCGCAAAGAACAGAAAAATGGTATGCCCGAAGATGTTGTAAAAGATGGAGAAGATTCAATGCAAAAGACTACAGATAAGTTCTCTAAGGTTATTGATGAGATTTTGGCTGCAAAAGAAAAAGAGATTCTCACTGTGTAGTTTTTCTCACCACCATAAAAAAGAAGTCCGGATTGTGTTCCGGACTTTTTCATTTTTGATCTAGAGAAAAAAATTGAGGGTGATCATTCAGAACACCCTCAACTAAAAATTCCACGGAAGTAATTACTCTGCGAACGGAATTACCGATACATAAGATTTTCCTTCAGCTTTTTTCTTGAAAGATACTGTTCCGTCAACGAGAGCATAAAGAGTGTGGTCTTTACCCATTCCAACGTTAGCACCTGGATTGTGCACTGTACCACGTTGACGAACGATAATATTACCTGCTTTAGCGAATTCACCGCCAAAGAGTTTCAGTCCCAAGCGTTTGCTTTCTGACTCACGGCCGTTCTTTGAACTACCTACCCCTTTTTTGTGTGCCATAGTACTTCAAATTTTTCGTTAAGCAATGATGTTAGTAATTTCGATCTGTGTCAAGAATTGACGGTGACCGTTTTTAACTTTGTAGCCTTTACGACGTTTTTTCTTGAAAACGATAACCTTATCGTCTTTCAAGTGACGAACGATTTTAGCTTCAACTTTGGCTCCTTCAACAACAGGTGAACCAACATTAACCTGACCGTCATTATCCGTAAGCAGTACTCGATCGAAACTCAAAGAGGCGCCTTCTTCGCCCTTAAGACGGTTTGTGTAGAGTTTGCGACCGCTCTCAACTTTAAATTGTTGACCTGCTATTTCTACGATTGCGTACATTAAACTTATTTTTTATTTGAGTGTTATTCACATTTTGGACTGCAAAGATAGATATAATTTTTTCTACCAGCAAATTATTTTACATTTTTTATCAGTTTGCCGTTCTATTAATAATCCCTAACGCCATAGGCAAACTGGTTTAAATATCGGTCTAACTGAGAACGAATACCTTTCAACTTATATGCTTGTTTTAAAACTTCGTCATATTTATCTGGGTCGACTACGACTATTCTAAAACCCATCGGCACTTTGTGACCGTCTTTACGCGTCATCACACCGCCGTATCGAGTCGATTTATTAGGTGATACCGTAACAACAAATTCTCCTTTTTGGATGTCAGCATCCGTTGTTGAACCTAAGCCATTAAATTTAATGTGTTTTATTTTATCTTTGTTAAACAAAAATTTGACTCTAGTTGAATCTCCTTTGGCAATGACATAGTGTTCTCTAACCATTCTTAGTTCCGAGACGTCGTTTTTTACATTTTCAAAATATTCAGTTTCTTCTTTCAATATATTTTTCGTATCGGGAATCTCTATATCGAAGTTTTTAGAATTGTAGCTTTCTTTTCCCAAGGTTGGATCTGGCACCAAACCTGCAATACTCTGCAAATATCCGTGATATCTTTGCTTATTCTCTGTTCTATCATTAGCTCGTATATATCTAGCTTTCTCTTCAACCTCATTATACCTCTCAGGCTCAACTACGATTATTCGTCGCCGCTCTATGTGAGTGCTTTTATTACCCTTTTTATCTTTGATATGGACAATTGCTTCGAGAAAGCAGGTCTCCTCAGGTATCACTCTGACTGTCCACACACCCTTTTGAATGGCTTTGGGTGAAGTTTTTCCTACGCCCTCAATCTCTATACATTCGATATACTTATTCCCAAAAAAGAATTTAACTCCTGTTGATTCACCTTTGGCAAGAATAGGATGCTCAATGAGAACCACCAAATAATTATCAGATAAAGGCTCTATTGTTCGGGTGTACCAAGTCAAATAATCGGAATCGGGTTGATTAAATTCTTTTATGGCATATAAGCGTTTGTATAGTGTAGATGGGACAGATGCTACTACTCCTCCCACTTCAGTCCTATAGGTGTCGTGTTTCGGGTGAAACTTGACATCTTCATAAACCAAGCCTCGCTTTTTTATCTCATCAAGACTTACAAATTCATCACGACTAGGAATCTTTTTTTTACGATTTCGTGCATCACTAACGCCTATAGACAAAACCGAAACAAGCAGACTCAATAAAACAATCCTAAATAATTTTGTACCCATAGTTCAATCTTTTAAAATTCATTCAGTTTGCAAGATATAAATTAATATCCAATTCTACAAATTATAGACCTGTAATCTTTTTGATCTCATTCAATTCATTCAGAGCTTCAATCGGGGTCAGTGAATTAATATCAAGATTTCGTATCCGATCACGAATCTGACTCAACACAGGATCATCTAACTGAAAGATGCTCAATTGCATATCACTCTTCGGAGCAATCTTAGATGGAACAATTTCTCCCTCGGCTGCACTTTGACGACGACTCTCCAGCAGAGTCAATATATCACCGGCACGATCGACTACCGAACGTGGCATTCCTGCCATTCGTGCCACGTGAATACCGAATGAGTGTTCCGTTCCTCCTCGAACCAATTTCCGCAAGAACACCACTTTTCGATTGATCTCTTTAACCGAAACATTATAATTTTTCACTCGTTCGAGCAGATCTTCCAATTCATTAAGTTCGTGATAGTGTGTCGCAAACAATGTTTTAGGACGAATTTTTCCGTGTTGATGCAGATACTCTACAATCGCCCAGGCAATAGAAATTCCGTCATAGGTACTTGTTCCACGGCCAATCTCGTCGAGCAGTACCAAACTGCGATCCGTAACATTATTCAATATATTCGCCGTTTCGAGCATCTCAACCATAAATGTAGATTCGCCCTGAGAAATATTATCAGATGCACCTACTCTGGTAAAGATTTTATCCACGATTCCGATAGTTGCGTGGGCAGCAGGCACATAACTACCCATCTGTGCCATCAGCACAATCAGTGCAGTCTGTCTCAGTAGGGCCGATTTACCCGCCATATTCGGACCCGTTATAATAATTATCTGCTGTTCATCTTGATCCAACAACACATCATTGGGAACATACACCTCTCCGATTGGCAACATTGCCTCTATCACGGGGTGGCGACCCGATTTTATATCCAATACTTTATCACGATTGACCGTTGGACGACAATACCTAAACTCGTATGCCGACTTGGCAAATGACATCATACAGTCGAGTTTTGCAATACTTGAAGCATCTTGCTGCATAACTGCTACGTGACGAGTAAGTTCCTGCAACAAAGCCTCGTACATTCTGGCTTCGATAGCTATAATTCGATCTTCTGCTCCGAGAATCTTCTCTTCATACTCTTTGAGTTCCTGAGTCACGTAACGTTCTGCACTAACCAATGTCTGCTTTCGAATCCACTCCGACGGAACCTTATCCTTATGCGTATTACGAACCTCTATGTAATATCCAAATACATTATTATAACTTATCTTGAGCGAGGGGATTCCCGTTCTTTGACTCTCACGATCTTGAATATCAGCCAAAACAGCTTTACCATTGAGTGCAATTTTTCTCAATTCGTCAAGTTCTTCACTCACACCATCTGCAATAACTCCGCCTTTCTGTATTTGGTTCGATGGATCAGGATACATCTCACGGGCAATTCTCTCTCGGATTTCGACACAGGGATCGAGCAATTTGCCTAACTCCTGCAATCGGTTATGCCCGCAGTTACGCAACACCTCTGCAATCTTACCAACCGATTCAAGAGCAGTCTTTAACTGTACCACCTCACGTGGCAGTACACGACAGGTCGCAACCTTTGAGATTATACGTTCCATATCTCCGATCTGAATGGTCAAATCGGTCAATAAAGATCTGAGTTCGCTATCTCCGATCAGTTTCTCGACCATATCCAAACGTTCATTAATATCATCGACGTTTCTCAACGGCAACGCGATGAAACGTTTAAGCATACGAGCACCCATCGGTGTAACGGTACGATCGATTACCTGAGCAAATGATTTCCCGTCGACCGAATTTGAATTGAACAACTCAAGATTTCGAATCGTAAATTTATCCAGCCAGACATATTTATCCTGATCAATTCGCGAAATAGAGGTAATATGTCCGGTCAGTCTGTGTTCTGTAAAATCGAGATAATAGAGAACTGCACCTGCTGCTGCAATTGCTTCAGGCGACGATTCTATACCGTAACCCTTAAGTGATTTCACATCAAACTGCAGCATAAGTTTTTCTGCACCTCGTTCGGGCGAGAACATCCAATCCTCCAACTTATAGGAATAATATTTATTGCCGAATGATTCTCTGAAATCGCACTCCTTACTGCGAGGATAGATAACCTCCTTAGGCGAGAGATTTGACAGCAAACGATCAATATAGTCAACCTTGCCGTAAGCCGAAAAGAATTCGCCCGTTGACATATCTAGGAATGCAGCACCACACTCTTTATTACTCCAGAATATTGAAGCGAGGAAATTATTTTCACGATTATCAAGATTCGTATCACTGAGTATTACCCCCGGAGTGACAAGTTCGGTAATTCCTCGCTTAACGATGCCCTTTGTCAATTTCGGGTCCTCAAGTTGGTCACAAATTGCCACACGCTGACCTGCACGAACCAATTTGGGCAGATAAGTATCCAACGCGTGATGCGGAAATCCGGCAAGTTCAACCGACGAGGCTGAACCATTTGCACGCTTGGTCAAAGTTATTCCCAAAATACGACTTGCCTCGATTGCATCGTCACCAAATGTCTCATAGAAGTCTCCCACTCTGAATAACAATATTGCATCGGGATGTTTTGATTTAACATCATAATATTGTTTCATCAGCGGAGTTTCCGCATATTTTTTGGCAATTTTTTCCATTCTATACTACTCTACAATATGTGCTATGAGTGTTGCTGCGCTGCAATCGTCAACATACACCTTAACATAATCTCCGGCCTTGTAACCTTTTCCTGGAAATACTGCCATCTTATTCTGAGAAGTTCGGCCACAGAGATACTCCTTATCGCGTTTTGACTCGCCCTCAATCAGCACTTCGAACTCTTTACCAACATCTCGCCTATTATTTTCGAGAGAGAGGTTAGTCTGCAATTCAATGATCTCATTCAAACGGCGAATCTTCTCCTGCTCCGGAATATCATCAACCATTTTTCGTGCAGCATAAGCCTGAGGACGTTCAGAGTATTTGAACATAAATGCCGATGCATATCCGACTTCATTCATCAAAGATAATGTATCCTGATGATCGTCTTCGGTTTCGGTACAGAATCCCGCAATCAAATCTGTAGTGATTGCACAATCGGGTATTGCCCTCTTAATGGCAGCAATTCTGTCGAGATACCACTGACGAGTATATTTTCGATTCATTAATTCTAACATTCTGGTGCTACCTGATTGAGCTGGCAGATGTATCGCACGACAAATATTCGGGTGTGAAGCAATGCACTCAATCAGACGATCACTCAAATCTTTCGGGTGTGACGTAGCAAATCTCACTCTCAATAACGGACTCACCTCTGCAACCATTGCCATCAACTCAGGAAATCCGATCTCTCCATACTTATAAGAATTGACATTCTGTCCTAAAAGTGTAACTTCACGATAGCCCCTTGCAAAGAGATCTTTCACTTCGGACATAATTGTCTGCGGATCACGACTGCGTTCACGTCCACGGGTAAACGGCACCACACAATACGAACACATATTATCACAACCTCTCATAATAGACACAAATGCCGATACTCCGTTTTTATCCAAACGAATAGGTGAAATCTCAGCATAGGTCTCTTCACGTGACAGCATCACATTCACACCTCTTGCACCAGATGCTGCATCACTCAGCAATCGTGGCAGATCTCGATAGGCATCAGGTCCAGCAACCACATCTACAATAGGTTCACGTTCGATAAGTTCGTCCTTTAATCGTTCAGCCATACAACCAATGACTCCAATCAACAAGCTCGGTTTGCGTTTCTTGTGGATTTTAAATTCATTCAAACGTCCCCAGATGCGTTGTTCTGCATTATCTCTAACAGAACAGGTATTTACCAAAATAACATCTGCCTGGGCAATATCCTCTGCATACTGATATCCATACTCAGACAAAATCGAAACAACTACTTCCGAGTCACCTCGATTCATCTGACAACCATATGTCTCGATATAAAGTTGTTTCCCAGCTCCACGATTGGGAATAAATTCGGGTTTAATATTTTGAGTCATAATTTTTCATTTATTTTCCACGTTCGGGATAGGCGATACGTGCGTGATATATATTTGCTATTTTTACTTTCAGTTCCTCTTTGGCCATTGCAATCTCTTTGAGAGATAACTCCGAATGATCATACTGGTGAGCCCGAGTCTGAATCTCCACAATATTGTCCACCAACGACGATATCGACTCGAACGAATAATCACTCAGAGTTCTCGATGCAGCCTCTACTGCATCACAAATCATACATATCGTAACCTCTTTACTCTTAGGTAACGGACCCGGATAGACGAAATCTTCACGATTGACCTCATCTTCGGATTGTTGTTTCTGTTTTGAATAGAAGTAATATATCAGCGAATTACCGTGGTGTGACTCTATAAATTCGAGAATAACACTCGGGATTCTATTCTTATGAGCTAAAACGATTCCCTCACTCACGTGACCGCGAATTATCTCAGCACTCTCAAGCGGTGATATTTCATTGTGAGGATTATATCCTGCAGTCTGATTCTCAACAAAATATTCAGGTTTTGCCATCTTTCCGATATCGTGATATAATGCACCTGTTCGTGCCAAAAGCGGATTTGCACCAACTACCTTTGCCAAAACCTCAGCAAGATTCGCCACCTGCAACGAGTGCTGGAACGTACCCGGAGCCTTATGAGACAACTCCAACAACAACTTCTGATTGGTATCACTCAGTTCAAGCAGAGTAATATCACTTACAAAACCAAACAACTTTTCGATGATATAAATCAGCTGGTAGAGTCCCAAAAGGAATATTGCACCCAATAGAAACCAGAGATATTCTCCGAGTTTAATATCCGAAAAACCTCCGAGTTGGATCATCTGCATAGCCGTATAAGTAATTATTGATGAGAGCAGCACGGCTCCAGTTGCAAGAAACATTCGGTTGCGGCGATACGAACTTCTCAACACAAAGATTCCAACTATACCAGCGATGAAATTCACCACAACAAACTCCATTGGCTTTGGCACTATCAACATACAGAAAAACAGCGAAACAATAAACTCAAACACTGCCATTCTGACATCGAAGAATGTCATCACAAATATCGGGACTATTGCGAACGGAATGACATACACACTGAGCCACTCCGTCTTGACTACTGCCATACACAATAGTGCCATAAACAGATATATCGTCAACATAAACAGAACATTACGCAAATCTCGCGTAAATTCTGTTCTAAAGTATTTCATAAATACGAAATTCAACAGCAACAATATGACAATCAGTATCAAATAACCTCCGCGTATAATCACATTATTTGCTTCGGACATTCTCATCTCGAGAGATTTTGACAACGACGAAAGGCGTGCAAACACATCTCGGTCAATCAGTTGTCCCGATGACACGACCACCTCGTTACGACCAATGATGCCACGAGTCGTCGGCAACTCTTTCAGTTCACTCTCTTTGAGTTTTTCATTCAACGACTCATCATATTCATACACGACCTGAATATATTTTGACAATCCCAAATCTCCATATTTATTGGCAATACGTTCAGGCAAAGTAGACATCTTCTCATTGAGTCGGGCAATGGCTCCATCTCTTGTATAAACTTCATTTATTGAGACCTGTTCCATACGATTTCCACGGTCGATTCTGATAAGCGACTCTCCAGAAACAGGATCATTTGCAAACTTTTCCTTCTTGTCAACAATTCCCTTATCATAGATTTCGTTGAGTCCGCGAGCCAATGTTATACCAACAATTTGACGATCAGTCAAGTCTTTACTCTTAGATGGTTGCAGATTCTCAATTTGATGATCATCAATAGAATACTCTTTCTTAACCAATTCTAATGCTTGCTGGCGTGCCGCAGAATTAATTCGATATACTGGAATATAATTTATTTCCGCTGCCCGACGATCAGCCTCAATCTCAGCATCAGTCTTAAAAATCGGAATATCAAACGGAGCCTTCAACGTCTGATGATTCCAACGTTCACCCTCTCTGAATTCACTCAAAAACTTACTCGATTGCGGCATCATCTGAATCATCAGGATTCCAGCAACCACATAGGCCAATACTCTCAGTATGTTCTCTTTGTTTTTCATTATCAACTATTCCGAAAAAGATTTAAACCCTTCGCCATAGATATCGTGTGCGTTTGATATCACAATAAATGCTCTCGGATCAACCTCTCTGATGTAATCTTTCACACGCGAAACCTCACGACGACTGACTACTAAAAATATCATATTCTTATCCTCTTTCGAGTACATTCCCTTTGCCGATATGTATGTTCCCGAACGGTCCAACTCGTGCAGAATCAGGTGTTCAATCTCCTCTTTTTTCTCAGACAAAATAAACAGCACATTATTGTTCGAACCACCATCTACGACATAATCAATAACTTGAGATATCATAAATATAACTATCAGCGAATACATCGGCATCAGCCACTCGCCAAACACAGCCAAACCAATCAGCACGATACTCGAATCGACTATCAATACTGCACGCGACAATCTCAGATGTGTGTATTTTCGCACAATCATCGCAATGATATCCGACCCGCCAGAGGTAGCATTTGTTCGGAATACTAATCCCAAACCAAGTCCGAAAATTGCACCACCAAACAGACAAGCTAATAATACATCTTCAGACAGATTTATATTTCCTCCGAGGATGACCTCAGGATCAGTTCCTCCGACCCAGATTGTCAAGGCATTCATCATCAATGGACACAATACCGAAACAATTATGGTTTTACCACTGAAACGAGCTCCGAACAACTTCAGTGCAATCAGCAACAACGGAATATCCATCAATAGTCCATAAGTTCCGACCATAATACTCGGCCACAAATAATTCAGCACGATTCCGATGCCGTATACCCCACCCGGAATAATCTTATACGGAGTAATGAACAACACATACGCCAATGCCATCATAAAGCTACCTACGACGAGGTAAATCCACTGACGCCACCACTTCAAGTCCTTTATATTTTCAGAAAATTTTCCCATAATTCGACCTCTTAACCTAAATTAATTTTCTTAGTCTTTTGACCGTATCTTGCAAAATTACATTATTTCAAACAAAACTTCACAAATTTTAATAAGAAAAATCGTACTTTTGCAAAAAAGTTTTGAATATGAAAATCGTATTATTGGTTATAGCTGCATACCTATTGGGCTCAATACCGAGTGCAGTATGGATAGGTAAACGTTTCTACGGCATTGATGTGCGTCAATATGGCAGCCATAACGCTGGTGCTACCAACACATTAAGAGTTCTAGGCAAACGAGCGGCTCTGTTTGTTTTTCTGATTGATGCACTCAAGGGATTTGTAGCCGTTTCACTGGCCGCATTTTCACCATATTTCGCAGGTAGCGACCCTCTGTTCAATCTCAAAATCGGACTGCTGGCAGCTGCCGTAATCGGTCACATATTCCCGATATTCGCAGGTTTCAAAGGAGGCAAAGGCGTTGCAACTCTGACAGGTGCTATGCTTGCGGTCTATTGGCCGGCTGTTTTGTTGTGTCTGGCAGCATTCATATTGGTGCTTGCTATAACCAAGTATGTATCTCTCAGTTCGATAACTGCGGGTGTACTATTGCCTATATTTGTTGTTTTTGTCTTCGGTGAACGCTCAGAATCGTTGATCATCACCTGTTCGGTAATCTCTGTATTGCTGATTCTGACTCACAAAAAAAACATCGGGAGACTCATCAATGGCAACGAATCAAAAATAAGTTTCTCAAAACGAAAATAAAAAAGGAGTGTCTTCGTGGGACACTCTTTTTTGTAATACAAATCCATTTTGTTATAATCGTTTACTCTGTCTGAATAAATAGCGTCTCAGATAGACATCTGCAATTGCCATCAACGTGACAATAACCACAATCCACACATTAATTTTCATCTCACTGAACGCTAATATAACCTCATCAAACACTTTTAAATCTATGATATAACGAACTCCGCAGATCAGAGAGGCTAAGACACACACTCCGGCACATATAGATAGAATAATTCGTTCTTGTCGACCGACACGTTCTTGTTGCTGTTCAATGTGGGCCATTACCTTTGAACTAAAATCAGATGACAATGGAGCTACGTCCATCTCTTTCAGGGCTCGGTTTATCTTTTCACTTCGTTTCATCAGTTAAAAGTATATAAAGTTTTTTTCTTATACGGTGTAATCTCACCTTCACAAGATTCTCACTCAATGAGGTAACCATTGCACACTCGGCAATCGAACACTCTTCGTAGTAATACAACATCAGCAAAACTCGATCCTCTGCCGATAACCGACCGATAGCCTGCAATAATTTCTCAATTTGTTGTTGATTCTCAATCATATCTTCAAGACTGTCTGCTTGAGAATCAGAGACTGCTTGCAATCTGGACTCATCTATTTCACAATAGCATTGTCGTTTTCTCCGCATCTTAGACAACGCACAATTACAGGCTATACGATACAACCACGTGGAAAACGAACTTCGAAAATTAAACGTATGCAAACTTTCGAATGCTTTAAGGAATACATCTTGGGTAACCTCTTCAGCATCCTCCTTCCGCCCGACAATTCTCACAACCAGAGAATACACTGCCACTGAATACTCATCAACAAGAACTGAAAACAGTCTTGTATCGCCATCTTTAATCCGTGTAATGAGGTCCCTTTCGCTGTGTAACATAACGTATGTTAGACGTCAAAATCAGAAAAAGGTTACACATTTTACAAAAAAATCAATTACCCTTTAAATTTTTAATCTCAGAACTGTAACCTTTTATCACAAACTACGTCTAATAAGACAAAGATTAAAATAATTTACAAATTAAAAAATTACAACTATGTTTGATGAATTAGCAGCAGTAGCAATAGCCATTATCATTGCGTATTTTATTTACAAAATTTTCGAGTTGTTTGCAACAAGACGCGAACGAAACACCATCATTAATCGAATCGAAAGCAAAGACATTATTGAGTATGTCAAATTAAGTTCTTTCGGAGTCGGTAAAAGATCAGGCATCGAGAATCAAAATGATTCTTTAGTTCCTACGAGAGTTAAGATGTGGCCTATTCGTTGTGGTTGTATTCTATTTGGTGCCGGCATCGGATTAGTTGCTTGTTACTTCATTTCTCTCTATCACCCATTTTCATCAGGAGATTATATGGCTCATATGAACAGAGAGACAGTTTATGCCGGTTGCGTTTGTCTGGGTGCAGGTTTTGGTTTTATTATTTCGACCATTATTGAGTTAATCATAAGAAAACGTAACAAGTAACTCCCAATTGATTGTGATTTACTCCCGATTGCATTGCATTTGAAAGTATTTTTTTCGATAATTGCATTAAAAAAATACCCGAGCCAAGAATGGTTCGGGTATTATTGTTATGCGTAGAAACCTGATTAAAGTTTCGGACCTGCGTTAACGAGTTGTTTACCTTCTTCGTTATCAGTGTATTTTTCGAAGTTCTTAATGAAACGTCCAGCCAAATCTTTAGCTTTTTCTTCCCATTGGCAAGCACAAGAGTATGTGTTGCGAGGATCGAGAATGTTTGTATCAACGCCTGGCAATTCTGTCGGCACTTCAAAGTTGAAGTAAGGAATATTCTTAGTTTCTGCCTTTTCGATTGAACCGTCCAAAATAGCATCAATGATACCACGAGTATCCTTGATAGAGATACGTTTACCTGTACCATTCCAACCTGTGTTGACCATATATGCTGTAGCACCTACGGCTTCCATTCTCTTAACCAATTCTTGAGCATACTTTGTCGGGTGGAGTTCGAGGAACGCTGCACCGAAGCAAGCTGAGAATGTCGGAGTTGGTTCAGTTACGCCACGTTCTGTACCAGCCAACTTAGCTGTAAAGCCTGACAAGAAGTAATATTTAGTCTGTTCAGGAGTCAATTTAGAAACCGGAGGCATTACACCGAATGCATCTGCTGTCAAGAAGATAACTTTCTGAGCGTGTCCAGCTTTAGATACCGGTTTAACAATATTTTCGATGTGGTAAATCGGGTAAGATACACGTGTGTTTTCTGTACGTGAACCGTCTGCAAAATCAACAGAACCATCTTCATTTACAGTTACGTTTTCCAACAGAGCATCACGACGGATTGCGTTGTAGATATCTGGTTCTGAATTTGGATCCAAGTTGATAGTCTTAGCATAGCAACCACCTTCAAAGTTGAAAATACCAGAATCATCCCAACCGTGTTCGTCATCACCAATCAATTCGCGTTTTGGATCTGTTGACAAAGTTGTTTTACCTGTACCAGACAAACCGAAGAAGATAGCAACGTCTCCATCTTTACCTTTGTTTGCAGAACAGTGCATAGAAGCGATACCCTTCAATGGCAAGAAATAGTTCATCATTGAGAACATACCTTTCTTCATTTCACCACCATACCACGTACCGCCGATAACTTGCATACGTTCAGTAATATTGAATGCTACGAAGTTTTCAGAGTTCAAACCTTGTTCTTTCCAATTTGGGTTAGTTGTCAAAGAACCTGTCAAAACTACGAAATCTGGTTCTCCATAAGTTTCCAACTCTTCTTCAGTCGGACGGATAAACATATTCTTCACGAAGTGAGCTTGCCAAGCAACCTCAACGATGAAGCGTACTTTCATTCTTGTATCAGGATTTGCTCCACAGAATGTATCCATAACGAACAAACGTTTGTTGCTCAACTGATCTGCCACGCATTTTTTCAAGCTAGCCCAAACTTCCGGAGAGATTGGTTTATTGTCATTCTTAGCTTGTTCTGAAGTCCACCATACAGTGTCTTTAGTATTTTCGTCCATAACGATATATTTATCCTTAGGCGAACGACCTGTAAATATACCTGTATCAACAGAAACAGCACCAAGTTTTGTCAATTTACCCTTTTCAAATCCTGTCAATTCTGGATTCATCTCTTCATTAAAGAGCATTTCGTAAGATGGGTTGTACACGATTTCCTTAACATCGTGAATTCCATACTTGCTTAAATCGATGTTTTTCATAATTTTTCTTGTTTATTGTTTTATTCAACTTTTCAATTTTCACAAATTCGTGCAAAGTTACGATTTTATTTTTAGATTTACACAACACCTTGTGTTATTTTTTTCACAACCACTCAAAAAAATAATATTTGCATTGATAATTACAACAAAAAGTATCTGACCAATCTTGGACAGATACTTTTCTTTTGTACTCGAAAAAGTTTTACTTAAAAACTATTTCTTAGCTTCTTCCACTGATACTTTTCTAAATTCTTTCAGCATCTTTGAGAGTTCCAACGCTGCTTTACGAGCACGTGTACCAGCTGCTTTGTTACCTTTAGCAACTTGGAGATCAGCATTGAGAGTGAATTTTTCAATCTCAGTTTTAATGTTGTTTACTAATTCTTGCATAGTGCACATTTTGTGGTTAAACAATCTAAATATCTCGATGTAACTTCGATTCTTGATAAGAATAAAATGACTTCTGCACTCGCTACATTTAGTATTCACCCTCTATATCGAAATCTGCTTTGCTCTGATTTCTAAGTCATTTCAAGAGCAAAGTTAATCATTTTTTTTAAAAATCATACTTTTTGACAAAAAAAATATTCAGTTGAGTAAATTTTCACTATCTTCGTGCGTTGAAAAATCACTAAACAAAAATTTACGGTTATGACTAAACTGAGAGAAACTAAAAAAGACATCGATTATTTGGTAAGCGAAGTTATTTCAAATTGCTATACTTGCCTCTATTTCCACCCTGAGAAAGGTCGTGCCGAAATATTTTCGATAATCGAAGACGCAGTGGATTTGCGTAACGAACTTATTGAACGTGCAAACAATCCTGCTGAACCAAAAAATCGTTCTCTGGTTCGCAAACACTACCTTGCATTGAGAAACGATATGTTCACAAAGATTGACGAATTATTCGAACGTCTAAGTACTGCTTGCAAATAGTCCGTTCAAGTTTACTGAATAAAAAGGGTGTCTGAGATTTTTCAGACACCCTTTGTTTTTGTTCCTCTTCTATCAGATTATAACTCGACTGAGAGCAATTCGGCTGTTACGATTCGATAATCTCTCCACAAAGACTCCTTTTGCTTCAGCAGATCATACTGCACGTGGGCCAACGAGATATAATCTCCAATTGAAATTTCTCCAGCTTCAACAGCCTTTCTCAACAGATTCAACTCATCTGCCTCGACGATCTCTTTTTCTGCCATCATAGCCAACTGCTGCAACGAGGTTGCCTTTTCGTATAGAAGTCTCAAATGAGCCTCCACGTCCAATCGAGTCTGCATCAATTCGGCCTCTGAGGCTTCAACTGCAGCTTTTGCCTGTCTTACCTGATTGCGACCAGACCACAACGGAACACTGAGCCCAACGACTAAACCTTCAGCCTTTTCCGCAGGACTCGACTCACGTGCATAACCCACGTTCAATGATGGTAATGCCGAACGTCGATTTACAGTCAGGCGACGTCTATCAGACTCGGCCTGTGCGAGTGCATTCTCCAAAGCTGGATTCTTTTCAGCCACCTGCTGCACCCAACTATCGAAATCTTGCGGCAATAACAATTCAGGTTTTACCAACTTAATTTCATTACCACCATTGAGTACCTCGAGTCGTGAGAGCAGTGCATCTCGTTCGATACATACATTTTTATAATCTGTTGTCACCTTCAACAGATTACTACGTGCTGCATTATAGACCATCTTGCTGATATCGCCAGATTCGAGTCTTTTCGCATAACTTCTTTCGAGCAGTTGTGCATTGTTCAACTGAGCAGTCAGATGTTGCAGCACCGACTCATAGTAGTACAACTCGATGCCAACTCGTTCAATCTCAAGCAACACTTCGATTCGCTTTGCACGATATTCTGCTTCAGTTTTGACATTCAGAGCCTTTACCATCTTTGATTTAGCCCCGGTAATTGTCGACATATCGAAACCTTGTCTTACACTGAAACTTTTCTTATTGCCGATTGACGATGGAGTTCTCCAGAAATAGCCGAACTCAACACTCGGATCAGACAATAGTTTTTCTGATTTATTAGCTAATTGACGAGCATTTGCTGCGTCTCGCAATGCCTTTATTGTCAGATTATTCTTTTCAATTGTGGATACAAATTCAGCCCAGTTCTGTCCTTGAGAAGGCAATGTCCACAATGCTACAAATGCTATAATGGTTAATACTTTTTTCATAACTAACACTTTAATTCAGTTGTTCTGAAATCTGCTTATCGTCACGTTTTGTCATTCCTCTATGTTGTAGATAGGTGTATACAATCGGAACAATAAATCCGTTCAGAAGAGTTGACGACAACAAACCTCCAAGCAATACCTTAGCCATCGGACTCTGAATTTCATTTCCTGGCAGTTCGCCACCCAATGCCAACGGAATCAACGCAAGTGCAGAAGTCAGTGCTGTCATCAAAATCGGATTCAGACGGTCGCTCGAACCGTGAATGACGGCTTCTCTGAGAGATTCACCTCTTTCGATGAGGTCGTTATATCGGGAAATCAACAACATACCGTTTCGGGTTGCAATACCGAACAGCGAAATAAATCCGATAATCGCAGGAATACTTACCACCTTATCCGTAAAGTAGATGGTCAATATTCCGCCAACAAGTGCCAACGGCAGATTTAACATAATAATCAACGATTGTGGAGCACTGCGGAATTCGTTATACAACAACATAAAGATTACCAGAATAGCAAATATCGACGCAATCATCAATGTACGTGACGCAGCCTGTTCACTTTCAAACTGACCACCATACTCAATATGATAACCCTCTGGTAGTGTTATATTTTCATCTACACGTTCACGAATCGCATCTACGACACCTCGCAAATCAGCTCCCGAAATGTTGGTTGACACAACAACCTTACGGCTCACGTTTTCGCGATTAATCGTATTCGGTCCCATCGACGATTTAATCTCGGCAAGTGTCGAGAACGGAACCTTTTGACCTCCGGCATCAACCAACATATCACCGATTGATTCGATTGTAGCACGGTCAGAGTCAGCTACTTTCAACGTAAGATCAAAAGCCTTATTGCCATCATAAACCTCGCATACGGCCTCGCCACCCAACAAGACATTTACCATTTCGGCGAAATGTGGCATCGGGACTCCATACTTAGCCAGAACATCTCGACGTGGTATGATTGTCAACTGAGGACGTTCAATCTGTTGTTCGACATTCAGGTCGGCAATTCCCGGGATATCTGTAATCAAGGTCTTGATTTCGTTCCCTAATTTAAACAGATGTGTCAAATCCGTACCAAATATCTTAATCGCAATATTAGTCTTTGTTCCGGACAACATTGCATCAATACGGTGAGAAATGGGCTGCCCTATTTCGACATTCACACCTGGCAGGGTTGCCATCTTGGCACGAACCTCCTTGAGCATCTCATCTTTTGAACGATCCTTCAACTCAAACGGAGCTTCGATCTCTGATGTATTAATTCCAAATGAGTGTTCGTCCAACTCGGCACGACCTGTCTTACGACCTGTTGTCTTAACTTCAGGTATTGACAACAGAATCTCCTCTGCACGACGGCCAATCTTATCAGACTCTTCAAGCGACACACCCGGCAACGTGCTGACATTGACAGTCATCGAACCTTCGTTAAACGGTGGTAAGAAGCTGTGTCCCAATGTAGTATAAATATATATCGACAACAACAAAATCAGAACTGTCGGAATCAGTACAACACCCTTATGGTTAAGTACCCAAGACAATGCCTGAGAATAGACTTTCTTAAGCAAACGTACAATAAACGAATCTTTTTCCTCTTTGCCACCATTACGGCTCAGCAGATAGCTACACAATACAGGTGTCAGTGTCAAGGCAATCAATGTTGATGCAAACAACGATGTAATGAACGCAATTCCCAGCGGTACTAGCATTCGGCCTTCCATTCCACTAAGGAAAAATAACGGCACAAATGATGCAACGATAATAAGTGTCGAGTTCAGAATCGGCATTCGGACTTCGCGTGACGCATCGAATACAACTGCAATCTTACTCTTCTGCTCGTTCACAGGCAACATTCGATTCTCTTTGAGTCGTTTAAAAATATTTTCGACATCGACAATAGCATCATCGACAAGCGAACCAATAGCAATAGCTATACCGCCTAACGACATTGTATTGATTGTCAACCCAAACAGACGCAGTGTAAGTATAGAGAACAATATAGATAACGGAATAGTTACCAACGAAATAACCGTTGTGCGAACATTCATCAGGAATATGAACAACACGATTACTACAAAGATTGCACCCTCATAAAGAGATTTCTTAACGTTGCCAATCGAGTTGTCAATGAATCGAGACTGACGGAACAAATCGGTTGCAATTTCAACATCTGCAGGCAGACTCTTCTTCATATCCTCAAGGGCCACATCAATGCGATCAGTCAAATCACGAGTGTTGGTTTCAGGCTGTTTTGTGACAGTCATAATCACGGCAGGCTCACCTCGGTGTGATGCAAGACCCAACTTCGGAGCCTTATTACCGATCCTCACCTCTGCAATATCCTCAAGTTTCACCGGAACACGATCAACCGTTTTGACTACGGCTTTGGCAATTTGATCAACCTGATCTGTCAACAACATACCACGAATAATATACTCATTACCATATTGATATATTGTTCCACCCGAAGCATTGCGGTTCATTCCGCGTGTAACGGCCAATACCTCATCAAGGGTTACTCCATAGCGTTTCATTCGGGCCGGTGACACCAAAATCTGATACTCTTTAATCTCACCTCCGATAACGGCAACCTGTGCTACTCCACCCATCGACAACAACAACGGACGTAATGTCCAATCAGCCATAGTACGCAAATCTTGCAACGAGGTTGTATCCGATCTCAAAGCGACAATCATCATCTCACCCAAGATCGAAGATTGCGGACCTAATGTAGGTTTACCCACATTAGAAGGCAATTCTTCGGATACAATAGAGAGTTTTTCTGATACAATCTGACGTGCCAGATAAATATCCGTACCCCAATCGAATTCTACCCAAACAATAGAGAATCCCATTGATGATGATGAACGCACTCGTCGCACATTCGTCGCACCATTAACAGCAGTCTCTATCGGGAAAGTTACCAATCGTTCGACCTCTTCGGCAGCCATTCCGTGTGCCTCGGTCATTACAACAACCGTCGGTGCATTCAAATCTGGAAATACATCAACCTCCATATTTGATGCTGTATAAATTCCTCCAAGGGTCAGCAATACGGCACCTATAAGTATTATCAATCGGTTGTTAAGTGAAAATCTTATTATGCGATTAAGCATCTCTGTTCCTCCTATGGATTAGTGACTATGTGAGTGACCTTCAGGAACTACTGATGCCGAAGCAGCCAATCGGACTTGAGTAACACCTCGAGTTACCACTTCTTGTCCCTCTTCGAGACCAGACAAGATTTCGATACGTTCGCCATCAGACAATCCTGTTTTGACCTCTTGTTTCTGGTAACACTCTTCATCTAACTTGATATAAACAAACTTAACACCTTGTTGTTCAGAGATGGCTTCCAAAGGCAACGTAATGACGTGATGACGTGAATCTGCCAATAGATATATTTCAACAAATGCTCCAGGTAGAACATCTCCACAATTGTCAAATTCAAATGTCACCGGCACATAGAATGCTCCGTCAGCCGAATTGCGACCATACGACAACAGACGTCCGTTCATTTCAGCCAACTTGTACAGCTTATCATCATAGGTCGTCGTAAAGTTTGCACTCTTGACATTACGCAATTCCGCATAATATTTTTCGGGGACTTCTGCTCTCAACTGCAGACGACGGGTCTGAGTCACCACTGCTATCGGAGTACCCTCTTCCACGAAATCGCCCTCTGTAACAAGACGCGATTTCAGATATCCAGAAATAGGTGAAACTACTGTCACACCCGATTTTTCATTGCTACCAGAAATTGCATCATAGCGACTCTTGGCTGCAAGATACGCAGCACGACTGCGTTCGTAGTCTTTTGCCGATACGATATTATCCTCTTTCAACTTTTTATCTCTGTTATATGCTTTTTCGGCTGCTTCGTATTCTGCCTTTATTTGAACATATTGATCACCTTTTGACAAATTACGTGAACTTATTGATGCCAATTTCTGTTTTGAATTCACAGCAGCTCCTTCTACAGCGACACTCTTGACAAACGATACAATACCCGAACTTTTTGCAACAATAACCTGTTCGGCTCCGACTGCAGTCAGTATCTCGCCAGAGGTACGTATCACACGGGTAAAATCACCGAACGAGACAACCTCGGTCTGCAATCCGGCAACCTTTGCCTGAGCCTTTGTGAAGACAATCTCATTAGGATTTCCGTGATCGTGGCCCTCGTGGTTATGGCCCTCGTGGTTATGGCCCTCGTGGTTATGGCCCTCGTGGTTATGGCCTTCGTGATTATGTCCCTCGTGATCGTGAGAATGAGACTCAGTCTTCTTTGTAGCAGTCGTTGACTTTGTAGACTTCTTGTCATCGTGATTATGATCGTGACCTTCGTGATTATGTCCCTCGTGATCGTGAGAATGAGACTCAGTCTTCTTTGTAGCAGTCGTTGACTTTGTAGACTTCTTGTCATCGTGATTATGATCGTGGTCGTGATCCTTATGATTATGGCTCGAATGGTTATGAGCTATAGTCTGAGTTGTGTGCTTATGATCAGAATGTTTCTTTTCATTTTGCTTGCCGCACGAAAACATAAATACCAAAGCGGCTGCAAGCATTAAATATTTTTTCATCGTTTATTATGTTTGAATTATAGACACTTATTTCGGCCGATTCACAGAATCTGCCACCGCGGACAACCGGGATATCCCTATTTCTCTAAAATGAAATTACAAAACACAAGGAGGTGAACGCAACCCCTGACTGATGACAAAGAGCCTTGAGGCCTTCATCTCATCAACGATTTCATCGTGACTATCAATGCGTTCAGGCATCATCGATGCCAATAAAAATCCCGACTCAAAGGTAAAGTCGCCAACAGAAGGCAACTCAACATACCAGTTCTGATCACGTGTATCGTGTGCTGCAGCCAAATATGGCGACAATGCGACACAACGACCCGTATCGTGGTCATCGTCGTGAGTGTGTTCCGTACAGTCTGAACTCTCGTGATAATGGTCTGCGATTTCACACTTGCAGACAGGACAATTATCCGGTGTCCAACAAATCATATCCCCGTGATGATGGTGCGGCAATATTGATGTAGCCATCAACACTGCCATCGCAAACATCGTCATTATTATGGAGATAATCCGTCTCAATTTAATTCAAACTATTTGGATATTCTCAAATACCACCTCTACCCACAACACGCAAAAGTATATATTTTTTTTCAAATATCACTATTCTATATCAATATTTTAAGTCGATGTAAATGTTCATTTTGAATCTAATTTTGAGGAACAGACCAAGTTTTTCGGAAAAAATTTGTAATATTGCAAAATTAATCTAATGTTAAATTATGGGGAAAGTCGTTGCTGTTGCAAATCAAAAAGGTGGCGTAGGTAAAACTACGACCTCGATAAACCTTGCTGCAAGTTTGTCCGTATTGGAGAAAAAAGTACTACTGGTGGATTTTGACCCTCAGGCTCAAAGTACCTCCGGACTCGGATTTGATATAAATTCTGAAAACAACGTGTACGAGTGTATTATCAACGGACTGGAGGCCGACCAAGCAATACAACAAAGTGAAATACACCCAACTCTGAGTGTGCTACCGTCCAACATAAATCTGGCAGGTGCCGAAAAAGAACTCGGTGATATGGAGAATGCTCTCAGTCGTATGAAAAAAACGCTGGCCAAAGTGAGAAATAATTACGATTACATCATCATCGATTGTTCACCATCATTGGGACTACTGACTCTTAATGCATTGATTGCTGCTGACAGTGTAATTATCCCGGTCCAATGCGAATATCTTGCCCTCGAAGGTCTCGGGAAAATACTCAATACGATCAAGACCGTCAAATCGAAAATGAACCCGAATCTTGAAATTGAAGGATTCCTCCTGACAATGTATTCAAGAACAAATCTGGCCAATTCGGTCGTGGCTGAAGTGAGAAGATATTTCGGAAAACTCGTATTCGAAACCGTAATCCAAAGAAATATCCGTTTAGGAGAGGCTCCGAGTCATCGTCTGTCGGCTATAAAATATGATGCAAATTCTTCGGGTGCCATCAATTACCTGAATATGGCACGCGAATTTCTTAACAATAATCAGTAATCGCTATGAATAAGCCTAAAACTGAACGTTTAGGTCGCGGTTTGGACGCGATCTTCGAAATAGAACAAGTCAATGCTCCGGTCAAGAGTAAATCGAATGCCTTCGACGAAATCGAAATCGGAAGGATTATTCCTAATCCCAATCAGCCCCGTACCATTTTTGATGAAGAACTGCTGAAAGAGTTGGCCGAATCAATCTCGACTCTCGGTGTAATTCAACCTATAACCGTAAAGAAAAACACTGACGGCACATTTATGATTATCAGTGGAGAACGACGTTTCAGAGCATCTCAAATCGCAGGCCTTGAAACTATCCCGGCATACGTCAGAGAGGTTGATGACCAAACTCTAATTGAAATGGCTCTGGTAGAAAACATACAAAGAGAAGACCTCAACGCAATAGAAATTGCACTCAGTCTGCAACGCCTTGTTGATGAATGCAACCTCAAACAAGAGACTCTGGCAGAACGTGTGGGCAAAAAACGTTCGACAATTTCAAACTACTTAAGACTGCTGAAACTTCCCGAAGAGATACAACTCGCAATCCGCGAAGACCTTGTCTCAATGGGACACGCTCGTGCTTTGATCAATGTCGAAAAACGTGCTGACCAGATTGCAATTCTGAAAAAAATCATCAAGCAAAAACTCTCCGTAAGACAGGTTGAAGAACTCGTTAAGAAACTTGCTGACAGTAAACCTCAAGCAACTATCTCGGACGAAGAGTTCCCTGAATCATACACACGACTTGTCGAGTATCTCGAAAAATTCTTCAATCAGGATATCGCAATAAAGAAAAATGCTAAAGGTAAAGGCAAAATCATTATCGAGTTCAATTCCGATGAGGAGATAAATCAAATACTCGAGACTTTCGAAAAAATCAAAAATTAGACTCAAAATGAGATTCCATTGGTTAACGATACTTGCAGTTATCATTCTCGCTGTCGGAATGGTTGACCGAGTCGCAGCTCAAGATTCGCGATTCGCTCAGGTCGAAAATAAAACCCAAAAACAATCAAACCGACAACTGAAACTTGAACGCAGACAAATCGCAATTGATGCAGGTCGTATGACTCAATCCAAACTGTTCAGGGATACTATGCCGATCAGTCGGGTCACTGCACTCTCAATCGTTGTTCCAGGGCTATCTCAAGTCTACAACAAACAAGCCTGGAAATTGCCAATTCTCTACGGTTCGGTGGGTACAATGGCGGCATTGGGAATCTCTGCCGGAAATAAAGCCAAAGATTTCAAACAACAATATAATGATGCCGTATACAACAATCAGTCTCGAGATGTATGCGACAATCTCAAATCCAAAGAACTAAAATACAATACACAAAAAACCATATTTATGTTGGGTGCGGCAGCTACGTATCTCTATTTTCTGGGAGACGGACTGCTGAACTACCCAAACTACGGCTCGTCGGTTAAGAAGGCTACTACCCTCTCAATGATATTCCCCGGAGCAGGGCAAATCTACAACGGAAGTTTCTGGAAAGTACCTATCGTGTTGGGCGGATTCGCAACAATGGGATATATCGTCGATTTCAATAACAGAGGTTACCAACGATACCGCCAGGCCTATAAATTAATGACTGACGGAGATGACAAAACCATAGATGAATTCAATGGAAGATACTCGTCCACAGTTCTCAAAAATACTCGTGATGCATTCCGCCGAAACCGAGATTTCAGCATTATCCTCACTTGTGCATTCTATCTGCTGAATGTTGTTGATGCTCACGTTGATGCACATCTAAAAGATTATGACATCTCTGATGAACTGTCAGTTCGACTTGAACCTTCGCTACTCGAATTGTCTACTCCATCTTCAGGTCGGGCTCACGGTATCGGACTCTCAATGAGTGTTAATTTCTAATCCAAATTATGAGACTTTTTTTGATATCTCTGGCAAGTCTGTTCTCATTCAGCATCTATGCCAATACTCCCGATGGAAAGCTAAACCTTAAATTCACGCCAGAACAATACGATTCTTTGTTGGCTGCCAAGACTATGCGAAATATGCTCGAATCGTACGACTCGTATGTGAATGAATTTATAACTCTTGATGATATAGATCTTATTGACACTAAGCGTTCTATCCCAGATTCGGTTTATGAACAACGTCTGAAAATGATGCCCACAATGATCAGGTTGCCTTATAACACCCTAGTCAGACGGTATATCGAAAATTACTCAATTAAATATCGTTCGCAAATGGAGACTATGATGGGTATCGCCCGTCTGTACTTTCCAATGATCGAAGAGGAACTCTATAAAAGAAATATGCCACTCGAACTAAAACTGCTTGCATTCGTCGAATCGGCAATGAAAGTAAAGGCTGTTTCAAGAGCCGGTGCTACGGGTATGTGGCAAATGATGTATGCAACGGCTAAGAACTACAAACTCGAAATAAATGCCTTCATAGACGAACGTTATGATGCTCGGGCAGCAACTCAGGCAGCCTGCGAACACCTCGAAGATCTATACGAAATATATCACGACTGGACCCTCGCTATTGCTGCGTACAACTGCGGAGCCGGAAATGTAAACAAAGCTATCAAACGTGCCGGCAACAATGCAAAAACATTCTGGGACGTTTATGAATATCTGCCCAGAGAGACCAGAGGTTATGTCCCCGCGTTCATTGGAGCAACGTATGCTTACACTTTTCACAAAGTTCACGACATCAATCCGGATAAATTCGATTTCGGACAGCCGACCGACACCATACTCGTTCAGAAATTAACCCATTTCGACCAGATCTCAACTACGATTCCAATCTCAACGGAACGTCTGCGTGAACTGAACCCTCAATATAAACTCGATATTATTCCTGTTACTGCCAATAAGGCATACCCGTTGAACCTGCCGATCGAGTTGATTTCGACATTCATTGAGCACGAAAAGGAGATTAATGCCAAAGACTCTCTCTATCTCAAGGAGTTTATCAATCCGGCTAATTTCTCGAAAACCTGGAACTCTCCGGGTCGAGGTACAAGATATAAAGTTCGCAAAGGTGACACTTTAGGTGCCTTGGCAAATAAATATCACACTACGACTCGAGCTATTATGAAGGCTAATAATCTCAAAGATGCCAAATCACTACGTGCAGGCAGAACTATTTATATCCCATAATCGATATGATTACAACCGAACAGACTATTGCAGCAGTCGCTACGGCGACGGGCGGTGCCATTTGTGTAATTCGACTCAGCGGTCCCGAAGCATTAGAAATTGCCGATCGTGTATTTGTCAAAAAGAATAATTCAAAGTTGTCTGAAGCCGAGGGATATAGTGTCCATTTTGGCGAGATAATACTGAACGGAGAGGTAATCGACACGGCTCTGGCTACGGTATTTCGTACTCCTCACTCCTACACAGGTGAAGATTCTGTCGAATTCTCGTGCCACGGATCTCAATATATTGCAGACAAAACACTTGAAGCTCTGATTACAAACGGAGCAACTGCTGCTGCGAAGGGCGAATTCACAATGCGTGCGTTCCTAAATGGGAAACTTGATTTATCTCAAGCTGAAGCTGTGGCTGATCTGATTGCTTCAGACTCAAAGGCATACCACCGCATTGCCTTGAATCAAATGAAGGGAAACTACTCTTCTGGCATAAACGATTTGAGAGAACAACTTGTTGAATTGACAACACTGCTCGAACTCGAACTCGATTTCTCGGAAGAAGATGTTGAATTTGCTGACCGCAGTCGACTTTTCAATATTATCCAACGTCTGGAAAAAGAGATTCAAAGTATGTGTCAATCATTCAAGACGGGCAATGCCATTAAAGATGGAATTCCCGTTGCAATTGTCGGAAAACCAAATGTCGGTAAATCGACTCTGCTCAATGCCCTGGTCGAGGAACAACGTGCAATTGTCTCGGACATAGCAGGCACAACTCGTGATACGATTGAAGAGATTGTAGTGATAAATGGTGTAAAATTCAGATTTATCGATACAGCCGGAATCCGAAATAGCAACGACCAAATTGAATCTCTCGGAATCGAACGCAGCAAAAAAGCAATCGAACGTGCCGAAATTATTTTGGCTGTATGTGAAGGTTACGATTCAGACATACTCAAAGACTTGGATATCAACGATAAACGGCTGATCTTAATTTTTAACAAACAAGATATATATGGCAATCAAAACACTGATTACCAAGGTGAATATGCCGTAATATCAGCAAAAGATAATTTTGGAATTGCAGAACTAAAGAGTATTATCAGTTCACCATATCAAATAGATTCGAGCAGCAATTTAACAGTGACCAATGCTCGTCATTATGAGGTACTTCAGCATTCCGGAGCCGAACTCATCATTGCAAGAGATGCATTAAATAATGGTTTGAGTGCAGACCTTGTGGTTGAGCACATCAGAGTAATTATCAACTACCTCGGCGAAATTACTGGTCAAATTACTTCTGACGAAATCCTTGCATCTATATTCGCTAATTTCTGCATCGGTAAATGATTTGTTGTAAACAACTGTAACCATTTAGAGTCAACTATAAGGAAGTCGCTGAATTTCAGCGGCTTTTTTGTTATCCATATTCCAGATAACTAGGGTTAAAACCCGTTTTTCACCATATTTTTCTACCGTATTTCTACCGCGGAACATTAACTTGTTTTTCGGCGATGTCACAGGGACGCACTTGTTTACATGTGTTGACAGTCGTTTACGTGGATTGACAAAAAAGAGGCGAAATAAAGCGAAATAATCGCATTAAAAATAGGAAAATATGAA
>JAEIGA010001365.1_pt1 | contig 38020 bp, 61 predicted proteins | sample 9270691 | NCBI WGS metagenome assembly JAEIGA01 (sample SAMN17057246, study PRJNA624740) | gut metagenome | biome: biome; isolation source: fecal sample | host: Bos grunniens | place: China: Xizang | collected 2019
AGGAAACTGCCCCAACCTTGAGCGGAGAACAAACATGGGGGGGGTGTTAGTGATAGGCAATGATGCCGGAACCGATTGTCTTTCGGGACGATATAACGATCAAAATAGGGGGGGGGTGGAGTCGCATTCCAGCTCGACACGATGCACAGGGAGCAATGCGTGATGCAGAGAACAACAGGGACGATTAGTCAGGGAGCGCATCCCGGAAGCTACAACGGACAGGATGCATACAACGATATGTTGGTGGTGGAAGATGGAAGCGGTGAGCGTAGGGAACGGACAACTGAATCAAGTGGCGATGCTTCCAACGGCGAACACGCTGGACACGATGCACGATCAGCAAATAATTTTGAGGGGGGGGGTACGAATGGATGATGTAAAGAGCATCGTGCGGAGGCTAACGCCACTGGAGTGCGAAAGACTTCAAGGGATGCCGGACAACTGGAGCAAGTACGGACTTGACGAGAGCGGAAATGTTTACGAACTTTCGGATTCAGCAAGATACCGGCTTCAAGGCAACGGCATAGCGACACCTTGGTGGAAATGGCTCTGCAAACGGATTTCCGCACAGTATGAGCAGACTCCGACAATGGGATCGCTCTTCGATGGCCAGGGTAGCTTCCCCATGATATGGGAAGAGATAAACGGCAAGGGAAGCGCACTGTGGTCAAGCGAGATTGAGAAACACGCAATAGCGGTTGCGAAATATCATTTCCCGGAAAGTGAGGAACAACGTGGAAATTAAAGTGAGTGATGTGGCTTTTGAGGAAGCTGTCAGCGGCGGTCTTTTGAGCCGGGAGAAGCACCGGACTATCAAACAGTTCGACCGAAAGCAAATGGAGCGGTACATCGCAAGCATCTACAGAAGCGGCTTTGAGGACGGAGCGGCAGCGGTTGAGAAGGCGGTCAGGGATGAAGCCGCAGCAAGACACACGAACCCGGAAGACGAATACGAAGAAGTCAAGGCCGATTGGGAAGATGTTTTGCGGATCATCGGAGAAGTGAAGGGAACAACACCGGAACTGATCGCTGACATTGACAGGAAGCTTCGAGAGGTGTTTTAGATGCGGCTCATAGATGCAGATGCGCTTGCGGAGGTTCTTGAGATAAGCGATGATTGCGAAAAGTGCAAACATGGGTTATGGGCGTTTTGTACAAAAGGAAGCGAGTTTGTGAACGCTTGCGAGGCGATATTTGATGCGCCAACAATTGAAACCAAAAAGTGCAAAGGCTGTAAATATTTCACATACCGTGTAAGGTACGGCTACGAAGAGACATACGGATGCGATCACCCACTGCTTGAATACGCAACGGAATGCGATGACTACTGGCTGAACATGACGGAAGACTGCTTTTGCTCAATGTGGGAGGCGAAGAATGAGCGTAATCATTAAACGAATGGAAATGCCGAGATCCTGTGCGGAGTGCCGGTTCTGTGTAGACGGATGGTGCTTCGGGATGTCGATGACGAACCGGGCACCGATTATTTTTCCAAACAAGGTGGCAAGCTGGTGTCCGTTGTCTGACGAGGAGGAAGAAGAGGAGGAGGAAGATGCCTAAACCGATCAATCTGGCATATCAGGACTTCAAGGAGAAACTGGTGGAGCTGGTGAACGGAAGCGGTTTGCCGATGTGCTTTGTGGCAGATTGCATGACGATTGTGCTTGACAAGGTGCAAGACGCTGCCGAAACACAGCTGTTGAACGCAAGGAAGGAAGAAGCGGAGAAAGCGAATGAAGATTGATTTTGACGCAGAAAAGCACGAATACTCGGTTGGCGGCGTGAAGATCCCAAGCGTGAGCGAGATCCTCGCTCCGCTCTCCGCTGACCGGTATGACGGCCTCAACCCTTGGATGCTGAAAGCGGCGGCGGCAAAAGGAACCGCCGTCCACGAAGCAACCGAACTGATGGACTACGGCTTTGAGCCGGAAGCAGACCAGGAGATCGAACCTTACTTGCTTGCCTATCAGACCTTCCTGTGTGAACACGAAGTTGAGTGGGAAATGATCGAGAAGATCGTTTGCTATCAAAGGTTCGACAACGAACAACCTTTGTTCTGTGGAACTGTGGATAGGTACGGCAAGATAGACGGCAAGAAGTCTGTCTTGGACATAAAGACCTATGCTTCTATGTCAACGGATGCTCTGCTCAATGCAAGTTGTCAGACGGCACTGTACGAAGATGCGATAGTCCAGATGGCTGGCATTGATAACATCTTGGAAGAAGATGGGGCATATTCGGTAGGGCGGTATGTGCTTCACCTTCGCAAAGACGGATCATATAGGCTAATAGATTTGAGGGACTTTGACCAGAAGCGGTGCTTCGGTTCGCATTCAGTTGCATGGCGGTGCTACGAAATCCACCACGAACTGACGGAGGCCAGGAAGAACAGAAAGAGGGGAAAAAGGAGCGAAGAATGAGTTATAGACTGATAGATTCAAATGCTTTGGCATTGAAATACCCCGAAGTAAACGATATGCCGTGCATTTTTGCAGATTTGCCCGATGGATTGGACAACAAGCATTACATAGTTATACCCGAAGATGTGCAGACAATAATCAGCAACAGCATAGATATGCGCAGATGGATGAAAAGGAGCGAAGATGGAGAAGCTTAAACCTTGTCCGTTCTGCGGCGGCGAAGTTGTCCTGTTTTATAGTTCAAAAGGGAACTTTCACTTTCGGCACAGGACAATAGATGTGTGTATGTTTTGGGAGTTTGTGTGTCCAATAACTCCGAACGGAGTCGGATGTCTTGCGGAAGCGGCAGAAGCGTGGAACAGGAGAATAAAAGATGAATGACCTTATCAGCAGACAGGCGGTACTTGATATTATCGATGCCGAACTGAGCGGACGGCTGACAGACGATGAATGGTTACGCCTCGAAGCGTTGGGAATGGCAATCGAAGATCTGCCGACCATCTTTGGGAGGGTGAGTGATGACACACGATGAATGGGTGCATTGGACAGACCAGCTGGAGAACAGCCTTGTCAGGGCAGAAACGGCAAGGAAGGATATTGACCTGATAGTTGTCCTCCGCATGGCCTACGCAATAGCAAAAGAGAATATGAAAAAGACGGAAGGGGAAAAGGATGCTGCACCAGTTGGACATTTACGGAAAGGATAGGGTGCAAACGGCGATTGAAACAATGCAGTTCTTTGAGCCGAAAGACGGAAGCGGCTACTACTTGGCCTTCTCCGGCGGCAAAGATTCTGTAGTATTGAAAGCCATTGCAGACCTCGCCGGTGTGAAGTATGACGCACATTACAACGTGACATCGGTTGACCCTCCAGAACTTGTCCGGTTCATAAAGCGGAACTATCCTGATGTTATTTTCGACCACCCAATAGACGAGGACGGCAAGCCGATAACAATGTGGAGCCTGATCCGCAAGAAGAAATATCCTCCGACAAGAATTGCCCGGTACTGCTGTGCGAAGCTGAAAGAAACGAACGGAATGGGCAGAACCACAGCAACCGGCGTGAGGTGGGCAGAAAGCACAAACAGACGGAAGAACCAAGGAAGAGTGACAATACCACAGCAGGGGCTGGAGGTAGGCAGAAATTTTTTGATACATCGAGGGGGGGTGGCACTGACAGAAGAATCCTTCAACATCATCTTGAATAACGATAACGATGACAGAAGGGAAGTACTGGACTTTTGCATAAAGCAACGGAAGACAGTTGTAAATCCGATAATAGATTGGGAAGACTCTGATGTTTGGGAGTTTATCGAGGAATATGATCTTCCGTACTGCTCACTGTATGACGAGGGATTCAAGCGGCTCGGTTGCATCGGCTGTCCGTTAGGCGGCAGAAAGTCAATGATGCGAGAGTTTGAACGATGGCCTAAATACAAGGAACTGTATATAAAGGCGATGGATGATTGCGTGAAAGCAGAACCGGAACGCTACAAGCGAGAAGGCAGCGAATGGAATAACGGACAGGATATGTTCGATTGGTGGATAGGTGAAACGAAGGGAGAGAAGAAAGATGGCGAATGAATACGCATTGAGTGACAAGTTGGCAAAAGAACCGCTTATGGTTCTTCCAGCGCAGACGGAACTGTTCGGCAGCGCACAGGCGAAGAGAGAGAAGACGAAGAGCGGCTATAAACTGACAGCTCCCGGCGGCATGGGCAGCGTGATGCTGAAAGCCGGAGTTGACTTCGGTGATGTGAACGGAAGGGTATGCCTGTGGAAAGGTGGAGCGGAGAAAATCGCGCTTGCCTACGGAATGCTCCAACACTATACGCTTGAACTGGCAGAAGAGAACTTCGACCTTGACAAGCCGGTTGACAAGCGGAATGCGTTCTTCTTTTACCGGGTGCGCTGCGATCTGGTGAAAGTGGCACAGGACGGAAGGGAGTACGTTTTTTCTACCGGAAGAGGATCAAGCAATTCTCTGGAGAAATCCAACTACAAACAAAGTCCATACGATGTGGCGAACAAGATCCTTAAAATCGCCAGTAAACGTGCGCTTGCTTCCGCTTGCGTGGCTCTGGCTGGAGCGTCCGACCTCTTCACTGTTGACCTGGACGATGATGCAGAATACCAGACCGGACTTGCTGCCTCTAAAGCGGCCCCGGGCGAAGAAAGAGTGAGCGCGGCAGAAGTCAAGGGAATCTTTGACACGGCAGAAAAAGCCGGTCTGTCTCTGGCAGAAACGAAAAAGGTTTTGAAGGATGCCGGTTACAAGAGCGCAAACGAGATCAAGCACAAAGACTATGAGAAGGTCTGCGCCCTGTTCCAGAACGAAAACAAATAGGCTTGTGCCGGGTGGGAAGGTGGGGACAAAATAAAAACAAAAGGAGAATTGCGGAATGGCAGTTGTGATTAAAGTCGGGGAGATTTACCCCTGTGCGGACATGAGAAGCGGAGAAGGCAACAAGGGAGCATGGGCGTTCTTCCCGGTAAGGGCAAAGAAGGGATATGACAAAATCAAGGTATGGGCATCGAACCCCGGCGAGATCAGAAATGCGGCCTCTGTTCAGATCGTGAGCATTGATGCCGTGGAACTCAAGGCATATCTGAACAATCAGACGGAGAAGTGGGAGAAGGACTACACTTGCACTTGCACTCTGAAACAGATCGAAACCCGGAAGAAGAGCCAGGGCGCGGCGAACTTCACTCCGACCTCCGAAGAAGAACTGAATGATCTGTTCGGTTTGAACTTCTAACTATGGGGGCAGAAGAGCATGGCAAGGAAAACCCTGTCAGAAGAAGAAAAGGAAAGAAGAGAAGCAGAGAAAGGCGAGAAGCGGCCTCCCGGAAGACCTCGGCTGACAGCAGAACAGCTTGCGGAAAGGGAAGCGCAGAAAGAAGCACTTGCGATCCAGACGGAAATGGAAACGAACGCAAGCATCATTCAGCACTCGCTTGCCGGGTTGTCAGCGGCTCCGGTCAATCTCCTTGACACCGCAGAAGTGGAGCGCAGAAGCCTTGAATACTTCGCGGATTGTGTAAGAAGCGGAGCAAAGGTCACTCCTCCGGGACTTGCCTTGTGGCTCGGGATCACAAGCGCAGACCTTTCCGATTGGCTGACCGCTCTGGGGACAGAAGACCACAGAAAGAGTGCCGCACGAATCTATCAGCTTTTGCATTCGGCTTTCATGGACACCGCACTGACCGGCAAACAATCTCCGCAGTTGAGTATGTTTCTTGCGAAAAATTGGTTCGGCTACACTGATGCCCAACGGATCGAAACGGCGCAAGTTGTCGAGCGGCGCAAGTCTCTTGATGAACTGGCGGCAGAGGCGGCAGCACTCCCGGACGGCGATGTGATAGATGTGCCATTCAAGGAAGTGAAGAAGGGAAAGAAGAAGCCATAACTAATGTGAGTGTATCATAACAATAGTGAGAATACCGCTACAAGCCCCAATTTTGCCCCATAAAGGCATTTTGGGGCTTTCTTTGTGGAATTGTGCTTTTGAGCGGTAAAACGGCTTAAAACGGCGAATAAAGGCCATAGACGGAAGACAACAAAAAAAGAGGGGCAGAAGCCCCTCTTTTAGTTATCCCACAATTCGATAGTGAGGTATCCGTTCCCTGCACAGAAAACGAACTGTACTTTCTTTGACAGAAGGCGGTTTTCCTTCGCCCATGCAAGCATCCGACCGCCGCCGTCTTGGTATTCAAACCATTCTTCTTTAACCGGGGCGCAATCGTCACTCTCTTCCCAATACGATATGTGGAAATTCCCCTGTGGAGTGCATCCCTTTAAAAATTGTGATAATGTCATTGCCTTAACCTCCCTCTTTACATTTCTCGCAGCGCATATAGTCTGCGCTCTACAGCGGCAATGTCATATTCAAGGCCGCGCCATCTTTGTGTGTTCCTGTTCACGCCTATATAGATCAGTTTATCGCGCTTGTTGTAAAGCCCTTCAAGCACCTTCTCAAGCCGGACTCGCTCTTTGTCTTCATCAAGGCCGCAGAAAGCTTCGTCAAGATCCGCTTCCGGTTCCTCAACCGGTTTCGGATCGACAAGCGGCAGACCGAGCGCAAGCCACCTGACAGTTTCGGGAACCTCGACCGGGGCAGAAAGTCCTTGCCTCTGGAAAGCTTGCCGCAGAAGAAGGTTCTCCGCACTCACCGGCTCCGGCTTTGTCGGTTCCAGCTCTGCCGGTTCCGGCTCGACCGGCAGCGGCTCCGGTTCCGGGTTCCGGGCTGTGAACCGCTCGACCGCTGCCGCTTCCTTTGCGCTGCCTTCGGCAATGGCTCTCCGCAGAAACGGCAGACAGAAGCGACAGAAGCAAAGCACGATCCCGACCGAGAGGAAGATAAAACCGTCAAACCGGGAGAACTGACCCGGCGCACCGCCCAAGACAGAAGCCCCAAGCAGAAGAGGGAACAAGCGGAAGAATGTTTTCATCTTTCAACCTCCGTCAAAACGCTGTCGGGATCAATTCCCATTGCCTTGAGCATCTGCCCGGAGAACATGATTAAATCATAGCGGCCTTTTGCCAAGTTTTCCTTGTGGCATCTTTTCCAATGATCCCGAGCGGCTGCCTTCTTTGCCTCATCCTTGCAAGCAGCGTACCGCTTGCCGTAGTTTTCATAAAAGTTTCCCATTGTAAAACCTCCCTAAAATGATTTGTTTACCGGCTCGCCCGGAAGCACTCTATCGTGATTTCCGGCCTTTTCCATTCGCCGCTGATATAGTCAAAATCCGCGAAGCGTTCAGAAGCAGAAACAGCCTCTTCTAAAGCCCATTCGATATCATCGAACCGAGCAACGGCGCAATTTTCGTCTTCTAGTTCAAGCGTAACACCGTCAAAATGCCGCAGAAAGACGATGTAATAGGCCGGGATCACTTCCTGGAAATAGCCGCCCATGCCCGTGGCTTCGTCAAAATAATCTTCAAATGTTTCCCATTCGCCGCACTCGCCGCTTTCCTTGTCATCCTCAAAACGGCAGCGCAGTTCCTCTTTTCCGTAGATTTCGCCGCATTCTCCCTTGCGGATTTCTCCGGAAATGGAACACTCCCGGAAAGATACCGGAACGCCGTTTTCCTTGGTAAATTCCGCAATTGTCTGAAAGTCATTCTTGTATAACATTGTTTTTCCTCCCGAATATTTTTTTGTTACGATCCGCGCAGAAAGCGCAGAAAGCGGTGTTTCGGCCTGTTACCGACAGGCTCTAGTCAATTGGGATTACTTGTTTTCCCATTCGCTCAAAAGGTCTGCGAGGGCTTCAAGCTTGCGCCTCGTCTTTGCTGTTGCCTTGCCTCGTTCCGCTTTCTCTCTGTCATAGTCTCGCCATGCCTCAAGATAGGCAATTTCTATTCCTCTGAATTCTTCTCTTGTCATTCCGTCTGCCTCCCTTTGTTTTCATGCGCCGCTTGCCTATAGCCTTGTAAAGCCGTATTTTGCCGCTTAAAACGATTTTAGCGCATTCCTTGCGGAAATATACGCCAAACGGATAAAACAGCTTTAAAAGGCCTTTAAACGGCTTTAAAGCGGTTTACTGTTTTCCGGCTTGCGTAATGATCCGCAAGCGGAAATAATTGCTTTGCTTTGCGCTTCCTATATCCCGGCAGCGTGTCCGATTGCGCCGCTTTTTTCGTGCTTTGGGGCTTTCCGCAAGCTTGCTAATAGCAAGCCGCAATGCGTGCATTACGCTGCCGCCACACTAAAAAGCGCATCCGGGAAACAAGGGAAGCTAATTGTCAATGTGCCTATGCCGTGAAAAAGAATGCGCCGCGCGGCAATGATCCGCAAAAGCATAAAGCCTTTAATCCTCTTACGGCGCAAGCCGATTATTCCGGCTTTTCTTGGCTGTCAATAATAGCCTTTAACTCGGGAAAAGCCGGATCATTTTCCGCTTTGTATTCAGTGCTGTGCTCAATAAAAAGCACTATTTCATTCACGGAACAGCCTTTGCAATTTATGCAATGTTGATTTTTGTCAATGCCGCAACGGCAGATATAAACGGCTTTCCCGGCTTCTTTTAAAGCCTTGTAAACCATCAAAATATAGTCGCAATGCCCGAAATTAAAGCCGTAACCAGGAATGATACTTTTCACGATATTACAATTTCTTGCGCCGTCAAAAGCTTTTTCTGCTACTTTGTTTTTAGTGTACGACCAGAAAGCGCAATCTTTGCAAACTGAAACAATTTCTAACCAAGCTGCTAAATACTCGGCACTGAAAAAGTCACCGGCAGCGTGAATGCGGCAGAGTTTGATATTATCCGCTGTTATTTGTGCAATAATTGCACGTTTTACAAAGTCAACGTAAAACCGGGACAAATACGTTTTAACAGCGTTTGAAAGCATGACGGACGGCATATTATAAAAGCCCGTTTGTGCGTAACAGCCTTTACAATCACAAGGGCAAGTCCCTTGTACCGAGTAGGAAATATCCTTGTATTCAAATTCATAAGCCTTAGTTCCCGGCAACGTGCTAAAAGTGTATACGCCTTTTCCAAGCTTGCTATTTCCGTTTACTAATAAAGGATTGATAAAACCAAACTCGGGAGCTAAAATCTTACCACCGTCAAACTCAATGCCGAGTGCCGCATAGATTTCTTTTTTAGATAATTTCTTTTTCATTTTTTTTCCTGCTTTCCTGATTTTTTATTTTCAAGCTTTCCGCTTGACAATGCCTATTATAATCGTTTGGCGGTTAATTTCAAGCCTTTTTAATCGTTTAGTGAATATTTGAAAACATTTGATATAATCGGCTAACGTTTAAAGCAAAAGTTTTGCAATATTGAAAAAGTCATTGCGCCGCGGCGCGGATCGTGATACAATTTTTCCGTATCCAGCAACGAAAAACAAGGAAAGCGGAAAACAAGGAAAATAAAAGAATGATTAGATATAATGACGGAAAGCAGCTAAAAAAGCTTTTTCGGGAAGCATTGAAAGCTTCCGGCTTGAATATGACGGAAGCGGCTCGGCTTTCCGGCCTGATACCGCAAACGTTAAACAATCGCTTTTCCCGGAAAGATATTTCCATAACCGAAATTAATCGAATCGCCAAAGCTTGCGGCCTATGCATTTATATTGACATTGTACCGGCAGCGGATCACAACAAACCGGGAGACGGCATACCAGGCAATCAACCTACTGATACAGTAGGCAAATAATGGGCTATAGGCCATATCTATATATAGGCCGCTTGTTATAAATTATATCTATAGGCAAGTATGATAGTAAAGCAGTGAGAGAGTAACAGACACATAAACATATGAGCAACTGTTCATATGTTAAAGATTTAACAATCTCCAGGGAAGCATAACATCCGCGTTATTCTGGATAACATAAAGGTTATGCAAAGAGGCATTAGTCGCTGCTAACTATGCTGTACTTGTTTGCTTTCCAAGCTGTTTTTAGTGCTGTTGTCATACAAGTAAAGGATCATACCGGGAAGCCGCCGATTTGTGCCGTCATCCGGTGGGAAAACGGCTTTATTATTGCGTGAAATATATCTTTAATGCAATGTTTATCACTCACGGCGAGAGAGTGCTAATACCCACCGGAGGGGTAGGCGAATCCTGGACACCTACCGCCGATTACCCCCTTACATACTGCCAATAAATAATTTGAACTTATACTCCTCTACATATAGGCCAGTATATAAGCCTATATGCCTTTTGTCTTTCTGCCAATAGTTCTATAGTTCCCCTTTGCCAAGTGATCTTGAGTGTGGTATGCTGTGTGTCGATGGTTGACATGGTGCATAGTGCCTCCTTTGTTCGATGCCGTCCTTTCTTGCAGAGAGGGGCGGCAATTTTTTATATCTTTCTGTTTGCGTTTGTATAGTGGGATGTTGTATGTTGGTGGTGCGGAACCCAACCGCCATGATACCCCCACACACCGGTATGCTGCGCCGGAAGAAAGGAAAAGACAGCCGGAGTTTGATGCGGTATATCTCCGTCAGGCGAGTGCCATGAAAACCGCATTTTGATTACTTGGAAGGGTATAGGGATGGACAGCAGAGTCAGGACTTTGTATGCGAAGTTTATAAAGAACCGGATGTGGGCGAGGGCAATGGATGTCCTTGAAGCTTCGTATGCGGATGACCCGGAAGGAACGTACCCATTGATCCAGAAATTCCGTAATGGACAGACAGCTTTGGCGAAGATGGGGAAGGCCGAAGCTTTGGAGCATCTGCGTAGATCGTACTTCCTTACCGCAAGGGAGAAGTTCGATGACTTCTGTATTGCTATGGAGTGGGAGAGGAAGCCGGAACAGCGGTTTTATCTGCCGAGGAGGAAACAGCTTCTTCATGTTGTCCGGGGGATGCAGGACTTGTATGATGGGAAGCTGGATGCCTTCGGAGTGAGTCTGCCTCCCGGAACCGGAAAGACTACTTTGTCAGAGTTCTTTCTGGACTTCTGTGTCGGGAACAACCCTTTGGCAGCCACCCTGACAGTATCCCATAACACCAACTTCCTCCGGGGCTTGTATGAAGAGACTATCCGACACCTTGACCCTGACGGCGAGTATTGCTGGAACGAGATATTCAAGGGGCATCAGATCGTCAAGACGAATGCCCTTGACTTAAAGATAGATGTAGATAAAGCGCAGAGGTTCAGTTCGTATCAGTTCAGAAGTATCAGCGGTCAGAATGCCGGTTTGAGCCGCGCTCTAGGTCTGCTCTATGTGGACGATATGATCGAAGGCATTGAGGAAGCCCTTTCCGAAGAACGCCTTGAAGCCAAATGGCAGAAGTTTAACACAGATATTCTGCAAAGGGGCGGCAACAGCAAGGTTCCGCTTCTTGTGGTCGGTACAAGATGGTCTGTGCGAGATCCGTTAGGCCGTCTGGAAGCCTACTATAACGATCAGAAAGACCGGAGAGCAAGGTTCATTGTCATACCGGCTCTTGACGATCACGGACGGAGCAATTTTGACTATGGCGGTTCCATCGGTTTCACAACTGCCTACTATAATTCCTTAAAGGACATCATGGATCAGGCCAGTTTCCAGGCGTTATATCAGGGGGAGCCGGTAGAGAGAAGCGGCATCCTCTATCACACTGACGAATTGCAGCGGTACTTTGATCTTCCCTTGGACGAGCCTGACGCTACATGGGCGGTCTGCGATACGAAGAACAAGGGCGATGACTATTTCTGTATGCCGATTGCGTACCAGTATGGCGATAAATTCTATATAGTGAAGATCCTGTGCGACAACAAGACCCCGGAAGTGGTGGAACCTCGCCTTGTGGACTCGCTTCTTACTCATAATGTAAAAATGGCAAGGTTTGAAAGCAACAGTGCCGGAGGCCGGATAGCTTCCAATGTGCAAGACCGGGTGAAAGAGAAGGGCGGCATCACAAAGATCGTCACAAAATATTCAACTGCGAACAAGGATACTCGCATAATCGTAGACAGTGCCTTCGTCAAGGAGCATTTCCTGTTTTTGGATAAGGATAAATATGATGCCGAGTACCGAACCGCTATGAACTTCCTCGTTTCCTATACAATGAGCGGAAAGAACCGCCATGACGATGTTCCTGACGCTTTGTCGATGCTTGCGGACTTCGTTCAGACGAAGGTTGTGAATAAGGCGCAGATACTGAAATGGCCTTTCTGACAGAATTGTCAGACAATTTCTTGACAAATCAGACAGTTTGTGATATTTTATAATAAAGAGTGACAATTTTCTCCTTATAAGGGGAAGTGGCACTCTTTTTTAGTGCAAGGAGCAAAATCATGGCAGATGAGATCACCCCTACAAACGAAATGGACAGCACCGAACAGCCCGGAAGGGGTCTGAATCTGTTCGGACGGCTCGACATATATACCACCGTTGACGAGATCACGGAAGAAAACGTGGTGTCGGAGGTAACAACTGCCCTCCAGTATCACTTTGAGAACGTGCTTGCCGAAGAATATCTTTACTGGTATCGGAGAGGATACCAGCCTGTCCTTCACCGGACGAAGGAGCGCAATTCCTTCATTCTTAATAAGGTAGTCACGAACATCTTTGAATCTTTTGTTACCTTCGCCAATGGCTACCTTCTGCAAGAACCGGCCTTCTATGTGAGCCGCAAGTCCGGGAAGAAGGGCAAGGTAGACAAACTGAACGAATATCTGTACCGGAGCGGCAAGCAGCAAGCGGACAATATCGTTGCCGATTGGTTCCACATGGTCGGCAAGGGTGTTCTGTACTGCGAACCGGGCGAGGATCCCGATATTCCCTTAAAAGCCTATGCGCTTGACCCGAAGAGTGCGTTCGTTGTGTACTCGCTCCGTCCGGGGAAGAAGCCGGTGTATGGCGTGAATGTTGTGATCGCCGGTGAGAAGTCCCTGATCGATGTTTACACCGCTGACAAGGTGTTCCATCTGGAAGGAACTGCCGCAAGCGAGAGAGTCACGCCGTTCAAGATTTACGATACCGCCCCGACCGCGCTTGTGAGTGTTGAAGCGAATATGCTCCGGCACATCCCTATCATTGAATATAGATACAATTCGGTGAACATGGCGAAACCGGAGTCGGCACTTCCGCTTCTGGATGCAATTTCAGACATAGAGAGCAACCGCTGTGACGGCATCTCCCAATTCATCCAGAGCATCGCTGTTGCGGTCAACTGCCAGTTTGAAGAAGGTGTAACCGCAGAAACGATCAAGAAGGCCGGGTTTATTGCCCTGTCAAGCATCGGGGACAACAAGGCCGACTTCAAGCTTCTGACATCCGAATTGAATCAGGATCAGACGCAAACGCTGGTTGATGACCTTTACGATAAGGCCATGCAGATATGCGCCATCCCTTCCTCGGTCGGAAGCGGAAGAGGAACCTATGACAGTACCGGAGCGGCTGCGATCTTCAACAATGGGTGGGAGCAAGCCGCCAGTGCCGCCAGAAATACGGAGGATTTGTTCAAGGAAAGCAACCGCTACTTTGACGAGATCCTTGTAGATGTTTTGAAGCGGCGCGGTCTGCTCGACATCAAGATGATCGACTTTGAACTGAACTTTGTGCGGAACGAGACAGCGAACATCCAAGCGAAGGCACAGGCGGCACAGACGATGCTTGCGATGGGTATGCACCCGGAGCTGGCGTTCAAGAAGAGCGGTCTGTCGAATGACCCGGTTTCCGACATGAAGATGTCAGAGAAGTATCTGAAAATGGTCTGGGGCAACCCTGACGCTGTTGACAAGGCAGAAGAAACTGACGGAGGCCAGGGCGAAGCGGTCATCGTGGAAGACGATCACATAAGTGAAGAGGCTGCAAATGGATCTGATGCCGTTTGACGAACTGAACAAACTTAAGGAAGGAATCGGCATTCACTTTGAGGACGGACGAATCCGGTCAAAACAGGATGCCGAAGACATCATAGACGAACTGCTCGACCTTTTCCTTTTATCGTATGCCAACGGACGATTGTCAGCGAGAATCGACCTCGGCATCAACGATGAAGAAGAATACACAGACGGAGCCGGAAGACCGGCGGCAGCCGGGGAGGCCGCAGTGCCTTTCTCGGAAGTAATGGACACAATCGACAGAGAAATCGCCGGGAAGACATGGCGGCAAAGAGTGATGCAATACTTTGCCGAAGACGGAACCGAAGCGGACATCATGCGGATAGCAGAGACAGAGACGCATCGGGACTACAACGAAGCGGCGTACACAGCGGCAACGAAGGCCGGAGCAACAAAGAAGGTCTGGCACTGCCTGATGCTTCCGACAAGCCGGGATTCACACATCTACCTTGACGGAGTGGAAGCCCCTATAGACGGCGAGTTCTACTCGATCAACGGCGGTTCAACACTGTTTCCCGGTCAGTGGGGCATAGCAGAAGAAGATGTAAACTGTCTTTGTTGGCTATCGTATCAAAAATAAGGAGTTGCAACTATGGGCTTAACAAAAACGAGTGACGGACGATACCTCGTTGGGCAAGGGATAGAAGATGCGAATGACTATCTTGGCTCACAGGGTTATCGTGACATTTTTATCCAGCTTACCGCTGACGGAGCGACCCCGGACAGCGTGAAGAAGCTTGAATACCTCCGCGACTATGCGATCTACCACAGCGGCCTCGGTGAGCCTGTGATGCCGCCGTCTGTGCAAGTCTGGATCAGCAACAACGGAACTACAACTGCTGTCGAAGCAGACGATGTTTCATACACTGACGGCACATACACGATATGCGGCATCAAGTATGCCAACGGCGCATGGGACTACTCGGAAGCCGGTCAGGGCAAAGGCGGTGGTGGTGGTTCTTCCCTTCCTCCCTACACGGCCGCAGACAAGGGAAAAGGGCTGTTTATTGGAGAGGCAGAGCCGGTGGAAACTGTTGTTATTCCTGAACAGAGCGTAACAATCGAAACGGCCGGCTTTGAAGGGGCAAAACAACTTGTAGGCGCAGACGAAAACTACTTCAAAAACGTACAGATTGGCGACAATATGACACTTGTTTTTGGTGCACATTCATACGTTCTAACTGCCACCGAGCTTGTAGATGGTGTCATAGGATTTGCAATGTTTGGCTCGTTATTTATTGCTTATGACACCATTTTTGGGACGAACAAAGTTTTAGCAGGCACAATGGGTGGATCTGTTGAAACTACCACCATTTCCGCTACCGCTTCCGTCCCTTCCGTAGAACCGAAGTGGGAAGCGGCAGGAGGGGCAACTTATATTGAAATAACAGAAAAGGAAAGCCCTTACGGACTTGAAATCAATATGACGGCGTCAGACCTTACAAGCCTTGCTGAAACAGGAGCAATAGTTTTAGGCCGTTACCACATTCAAGATGTTGGGACTGATATGACCCATTTGTGCCAACTTTTGGGATATGGCACGATAGACGGTTTTTATTATTTCAATATGTTGTATGACGGCAGGTCGTGCAGCTTTGTGGCTTCCACGACCGACGATAAACCGTTTTACAGCATGGACTAACGGACACGAAATGGACACGAAATGTACACGCTAAACTCCTCCCACCAAGTTTCTCGCTTTAGAGGTGGACACGAAATGGACACGCCTGCTTTCTGTTATACAGGCGGCGAAGCGGAAATGAAATATTAACGGGCGGCGAACAGTTCACAGGGAGAGCAAGAGAAGCCGTGACCGAAAGGAGCGGAAGATATGGCTGGCTGCCGGTCTTGGTCGAACGAGCTTTGGAAGGACCGCCAACGAAACGAAATGGACACGAAATGGACACGCTGAAACGGATTGCCAGCTATCTTCGGGCGGTTGCCCGGAAGGAGAAACAACATGAGTGATTTAACTCCAAACAACAGGCTTGAGAAGATTCTCGCCGGAGAGGAAATCGAGCCTTACACAAGACAAGAGCGGATACTTGCCGGGGAAGACATCGAACCGCACAACCGCCTTGAATATTTCATGAAAATTGCCGCTTCTGGTGGTGAACCGGAAGAAACAGAATAATTTTTTTAACCACAATTCTCACATTTGGGAGTTTGTCTTGCAAATGTGAGATTGGAACTTGGGGATAGGGTCGCTCCCGAAAAGTGTAAGCCTTAACACCTTCCCCAAGTTATAAAAGGCAAATCACAAAAGGCGGTGAAAACTGAAAATGTATTGTGTTTATAAACACACTTCTCCGAGCGGAAAGGTTTACATCGGCATTACGAAGCGAACCCCAAACGCAAGGTGGAAAAACGGACTCGGTTATGAAAACAACAGATATTTCACTAATGCAATACGGAAGTATGGTTGGGAGAACTTTAAGCACGAAATACTTTATGACAGCTTGAGCCTGGAAGATGCTTGCTATTACGAAAAGTATTTTATTGAAGTTTGCAAGGCTACTGATTCGGCGCATGGATACAACATAAGGTCTGGTGGTATAGACGGGAATATTTCTCAATCAACACGAAAGAAGATGTCTGAAAAGATGATTGAGTTTTACAAGAACCACCCGGAGCGGATAGAGATGATTCGGCAAAGGGTTCTTGGGTATCGCCACACAGAAGAAACAAAAGAAAAAATGCGCCTTTGTGGGAAAAGTCACCCGGACAAATTGACGGATGATTGGAAGAAGCACATTGGCGAATCTAACAAGAAAAGATTGCTTGCCGACACTGATCTTTATGAAGACACTGCGAAAAGGTGCAGGGAAAACGGCGAGAAAGCGATGAAAAGCGTTGTGCAAATGGATATGTGCGGAAACATTGTCGCGGTATATCAAAGCGCACACGCCGCTGAAAGAGAAACCGGCATCAGAAACGGAAACATTTCAAAGTGTTGCAACGGAAAAGCAAAAAGCGCAAGTGGATTCAAATGGCAATATGCCTTTGAAATAACAAGCGACAGGGAAGCCGCTATACAAATATCGCAAGAGACAAGATAAGTCTATAAAACGGAAAACTGTTAGTGAAAACAGGCCAAAAAACGCGAAGGGAGAAACAATATGGAAAACGCTGAAGCTGTGAATGATTTGCAAGCTACAGAACAAAAAGCAATTCCGGACTCTGCACAGAATAGCGATAAGGGTTTGCAAGACGAAATCACCCGGCTTAAGGAAGCCCTGTCGAGGGCGAACTCATCCGCTGCTGATTGGAAAAGGCAGTACAAAGCCACCTTGGATGAGGCGAAGCAGAAGGAGATGGAAGCGGAAGAGCGGCGCAAGGCCGAACTTGCCGAACTTGAATCCCTCCGAACTGACAAGCGCATCAACACTTACAAGGCGCGGCTTATGGAAGCCGGTGTGGACGGAGCGACCGCCGATCTCATGGCAAAGGCACTCCCGGAAGGTGTCGGTGACGAATACTTCACCGCAACGAAAACATTTCTATCAAATCAGCGTTTGGAGCTGGAAACAGCCGCGCTGAAAAAACAGCCCCCTCTGTCTGTGGGTACACCGCCTTCCGGCGGCAGTATCAAGTCAGAAGAAGACAAGAAATATGACAGATGGTTCGGGCTGACATAAATCAAAAATAAGTGAGGAAAACAAAATGGCTACTACTGTAGTGATGCCCCCGAGCAATACGGAATCCTATGCTTCCAAGTTTTTACCCCGGCTGATCGAACTGTACAAGAGAGGTGCGCTGACCGCTCCCCTTGACACTCCCGGTGAGCGTGTGAACTGGATCGGTGCGAAGACCGTCAATCTGTTCACCTTCTCCAGCGTTGGGATGGCGAACTATGACCGCGATGCCGGTTATGTCATGGGCGATATTGCCGCCGGTTGGCAGCCCTTTGAACTGACCGTTGACAGAGGCCGCGCCTACCAGATCGACAGCATGAGCAACGATGAGACGCTCGGCATGGAACTGTCTGCCGTCCTGTCCCAGACGGAACGCTTAAACCTGATCCCGGAAATCGACTCCTACCGCTTCGCCGCTATGGCTGGCGCAACTGGCGTAACAACCGAAACCGGTGCTATCGTTCCCGGAACTACCGATGTCCAGGCACTCATTGATGCCGCCGAGGCACAGATGGATGACGATGAAGTCCCTTATGAGGGCAGAATCCTGTATGTGTCCCCGACTTGCTACATGGCTCTGAAAGCCAACATCGAGCGGCGCATCATCAACAGCGAAGACAACGTGAACACCAATGTCGAGTTCTTCGATGATATGCGGATCATCCGGGTTCCTTCGACTCGTTTCAACACCGCTATCACGCTGAACGCTCCGACCGCCCATGACGGCGTTGGCGGCTACACCCAGACCGGCGATCCGATCAACTTCATGATCGTTCACCCTTCGGCTGTTCTGTCCGTTATCAAGCATCGTATCAGCCCGATCTTCACCCCGGCGCAGAACATCGAAGCTGATGCCTACCGCGCCAACTTCCGCTGCTATCACGGCCTGTGGGTCATTCCGCAGCTTGCGAAGGGCATCTACGTTCACAGCGACAACACCTGATCCCGGCTATAAGGAAGGACAGATATGAATGACATCGAAAAAATCACTATAGTGCAAACGCTTGTCGAGAACGATTCGGCGGCTACAGACGCGCTGTGTGCCGTGTATCTGTCCGAAGCTAAATCCGACATCCTCCGGCGGCTTTACCGGGCTTTTGGGGAAGTCCCGGAGGATGCGGCAATGCCGCCAATGTATGACTTCCTCCAGTGCAAGCTTGCCTCAAGACGCTTCCTTAAGCGAGGCGGTCAGGGCGAAATGTCCCACAACGAAAACGGAGTGAACAGATCTTATTACTCCGCTGACGATGAGGACTTGCTGAAAGAAGTCATGCCGTATGCGAGGGTGTTCTGATGAGAAACCTTGCGAGAAACAAACGGAAGTTTGCCTATTGTCTGTATCTGGGGAATACCCCCATGACGGACACTGACGGCCTTGAAACAGGGGAGTACAAGATTTCCTATTCGGAGCCTGTCACTGTCATGGGGAACATCTCCCCGGCTACCGGCATATCGGTTACGGAACAGTTCGGCAACCTTGAAAACTATGACAAGGTTATTGCGCTTGACGATGTGAATACTCCGATCAACGAAGACTCTGTGCTTTTCGTAGACAAGGAGTATGAAGAAGATTCGGACGGTAGCCCGATCTATGACTACACTGTCAGAAGGGTTGCGAAAAGTCTGAATCAGGTTTCAATCGCAATTTCAAAGGTAAAGGTCGGAGCCGGTTTAGGGTGATACCATGAGCAGCATTACTGGTGTGAACAAGACAATGACCGACTTGAAAAGGGCGGTTTCTGCGAAGAGATTGTCAGACATCATTACGAAGCTGGCAGACGAAGGCGCAGAGCAAGCGAGGACAGCTTTCAGCCTTGCCGACTATGACGGCGGCAATGATGTTGAAGTTTCTGTCAAAAGCATTGCCGGTGGAAAAGCTGTTGTCGCAAGAGGCAAGTCCGTCCTGTTCATTGAGTACGGCTCCGGTATGCGCTACGGATACGGACACCCGGAACCCCTTGAATATGGGCCAGGTACATGGTCAGAAGGCCCGAATGGGGAGGGACACTGGAAAGATCCTCACGGATGGTTCATTCCCGGTACAAGGATGCGGACATACGGCAACCCTCCGGCAATGGCAATGTATGAGGCCGGTAAGGAAATGGTAAAGGATCTGCCAAGAATAGTCAGGGAGAACCTCAAATGATCAACATAGAAAACGATGTATACACGATAGTGGCAACGGCACTCCGCAACGAGTTCCCGGGCGTTTTCGTGTCAAGCGAGTACGTTCTTTCCCCGGCTTCCTTTCCGGCTGTCACGCTTATAGAATCGGACAATTACGTTGACAAGTCAATGAGTACGATCCGCATTGAGGACGCTGCTGTTGTCATGTATTCCCTGTCCGTCTATAGCAACAAAACAAATGGTCGGAAGACCGAAGCGAAGAAGATTTCCGACTTCGCTGATGAAGAAATGCGGAAGCTTGGTTTCACACGGATGAGCAGAGTGCAAGTCCCGAACCTTGCTGACGCTACGATATATAGGCTTGAAAGCCGCTATGAAGCCGTTGTGGGCGAAGGCAATCAGGCCGGTACATATCTCATTTATCAAAATACCTATTAAGGAGAACGAACATGAGCCAGAGAGTCTCAACAGCCGGGATGTGGCTTGCCTACTGCGTGGAAACAACTACCGCCGGGACTATGCCTACCACCGGTTACACGAAGATCCCGGAAGTCAAATCCATGCCGTCCTTAAACCCGGCTCCAAACGGGATTGATGTGACCCCTCTGTCCGAGGAGGTTGCTATTCAGTATATCAATGGTCTTAAGGACTTTGGCGGTGCGCTGGAGTTCAATGCCAACAACACGGACGATCTTTACACGGCATGGTCTACGCTGATTTCCGCATACGAAACCGGCCAGACCGCCGGAAAGGCAACGTGGTTCTGCATTTACCATCCGAAGCTGTCCAAAGCCGCCTTCTTTGTGGGCGAACCGGCTCCCTACGGATGGAATGGCGCGGAAGTCAATGCGGCATACGAAACTACGCTCTACATTGCACCGCAGAGCAGCCCTGTTTACGACACCGCACCGACCTTCGCCTAATCAGGAATAGCCACAAACGAAAGGAGGAAAAAGTTTATGGCTCCCACCTTCAAGGAAAACAACAACGAAGACAGAGTTCCCCCGATCCGCATAACAGACGAGAAGACCGGCACTGTGTACGAACTTGACTTCGACCGGGCAAGCATCAAGTTTGCAGAAGATCGCGGTTTTGAACTCGACAACGTGACCCGGTTCCCCGTCACGAATCTTCCGCTCCTGTTCTTCTATGCTTTCCGCTACCATCACAGGGAAGTGTCGAAGCGCAAGACGGATGAACTGTATGAACGCTTGGGTGGCCTGTCTCCGGCCTTTATCGAACGCCTGATACTTCTGTACGCACAGGCGCAGCAGAGCAACAACATTGTTGATTCTGATGAGGAAATGGGAAAAAACGGGAGTTTGACGGTGGAACTGTAAATCTGCCGTCAGCCACAAGCATTTTTCAAGCCGATTTTCCGTACTTCCTTTCGCTCGGTATGACACCGGAACTTTACTGGCATGGTGATCCCTGGCTTGTCAGGGATTATATCAAGGCAGAAGAGTACCGGCGAGAAAGAGAAAACTATACCGCTTGGCTTCAAGGAATGTACTTCGCTAACGCTATAGCCGCTACAATCGGGAATGCGTTTCTTGACAAAGGCACTGCTCCGGTTGAGTACCCGGATAAACCTTATCCGCTGCGGCAAGAGAGCGAAGAAGAGAAGAAAGCGAAGGAAGAGCTGGAACTTCAACAAGCCGAACTATATATGCGGCGGTTCGTTGACTTCGGTAAACATTGGGGCGAAAAGCCCGGTAAACCTATCCCCGGCGAATAACCGGGGATAGGTGGAGGACAAAGATATGCCTACAACTGAAAGCATACAGATTAACATAACAGCCGCAACGCATCAGGCCGTCAAGAATGTTGAACAACTCAACAAGACACTTGACCGGGCAAAAGGGTTAATGGCTGGCATCGCGTCCAAGGGCAGCTTTTCTCTTGGCATTCCGAAGGACACGTTTGAAAACCTGATGAAGATAACTGCCGCCCTCCAAATGCTGAAAGATTCATCCAAGGCAAGGACGATCAAAATAAACCTCAAACTTCAACCGGAGAATATTTTTGAAAAGTTGGTTGCGCTGAAAGAAGGACTTACCCAAGTCGGGGAAGCACTTGAAAGAATACAGACAGCCAAAACAAGCATAGACCTCCGGGCGATGTTCAAGTACGTTGACGAAAGTGTGAGGAAGGTCAAAGAAAGCATTGACGGAATGGGGAAGTCAAGCGGCAGCAATTCTTCCGTCAGGAGCATAAACAACGCAACAAAGTCCGTCAGCAAGCTGAAAGCTGTTGCATCATCCGCGCTCGGAGTGATGAAGAAACTCGGTTCTGCAATGGCTGTTCCGTTCAAAGGAATAGGCGGCGGCCTCACAAAATTCACCGACAAGATAGGCGGTCTGTTTTCCAGCTTAAAGCGGATTGCAATGTACCGCTTGCTCCGAACCGCATTGAGAGAAATCGGTCAAGCCTTCCAAGAAGGTGTTCAGAACCTATATCAATACAGCACGATAACCGGAACGCAGTTCGCTCAATCCTTAAACAAGATGGCAACGGCGGCTTTATATGTAAAGAACAGCCTTGCAACTATCGTTGAGCCGATTGCGAACGCTATTGCACCGGCAATTGATATGATCTCTGACAAGTTTGCCGAATGGTCTGCGAAGGTTGCGGAGTTCCTTGCCAACCTTTTCGGACAGGCAACTTATTCCAGAGCAATCAAGTACCCTACGCAGTTTGCCGAAGCTGCCGGAAAAGCATCAAAAGCATTGCAGAAGTGGCTTGCTCCGTTCGATGAGATCAACCGCTTAAATGCGGCGAACAGCGGCGGCGCATCTGACGCAATGAATTATGAGCAGATGTTTGAAACGATCACTGTGACCGGAAGCGGACTTATCCCGGACTTCTTGAAGCGAATCAAGGAAGCTATTGCAAGCGGCGATTTCACAGACATCGGGCGAGAACTTGGGAAAAAACTTTCGGACGCTTTAGACGGCATAAGCTGGCTTGACATAAAGAACAAGACAAAGAAGATTGCCAAATCTATTGGAACATTCATTAGCGGCTTCTTGACCACGCCCGGAATGACTTCTAAAATCGGTCATTCTATTGCTGAACTGCTGAATACCGGCATCGCTTTCTTGCAGACGCTTTCGGAAACAATAGATTGGGACGGTATCGGAACTGCGATAGGCGAAGGGCTTGATGCGTTGCTTAATGATTTTGACTACAAGGGCTTTATAGGAACGATAACAAACTTTGCAACCGGACTTTGCACATTCCTTGCGAATGTAATTAAAACAGTAAAGTGGGATGAAATCGGAACAAAGATAGGTGAAGCCCTTCGTGAAGTGAAATGGGGAGAACTGTTCAAGGCGGTTGCCGGTCTTGGCCTTGCGATCCTCAACGGCATCTTTGAAGCTATCGGCGGTGCAATTGACGGCCTCTTTGGCTTGGACAAGGGAACCGGAAAGACCATTGCCGAGGTCGGTGCTGTTGCGCTTCTTGCCATGAAGTTTGGCAACTTATTGAAGAAGGTTCTTCCGATCAACGATGCGTTTGGCGAGAAGAATCAACTAATGAAGAAGCAAAGCCAGTTGACAGAACTGGAAACAGGGTTGGTTAGTAACCTTGCCGGTGGTTATGCCTCCGCACTTGTTCCTACTCTCGCGTTTTCAACGGTTGTCGGTCTTGTCACTGCGGCCTTGAAAAACTCAAAGACAAGCGCGGAAGATGCAACAGTAGCGGTCGGTGCTTATAAATCTGCCGTTGAAGATGCCGCCAATGCCGCAAAACAATTCACGATGGATCCCGGTGTTGACCCTGTGCATAAGTACACGTTTGACACAGCCCCTGTGACAGACAACACAGTTGCCACACCGAGCAAAAATCCGGTAACAGAGGCAACCGAGAAAGCCGCAAAGGTCGGTATCGGAACCGCACTTGCGTCCGCTCTCGCAAGGGGAGCCGGACTCAATATCGGCGCGGTTGTTTCCGGTGGAGGAGGCGGCGGCCTATTGCAAGAATTTGCGAACATGAGAGCTGGCGGCGGTTTCGTCACAAGCGGTGAGTCCTTCATCGCAAGGGAGAACTCCGCACCGGAGTTTGTCGGAAGATTCGGAAGCAGAACCGCTGTTGCAAACAACGATCAGATTGTGGAAGGTGTTGCTTCCGGTGTCGCAGATGCAAATACCGGAGTGATCAATGCGATCTATGCTATGGCGAATCAGATTGTTGCCGCTTTGAACAGAGGCGGCAGCGGAGATTGGAACAGCTTTGTACGGCAAGTCAGCAGAGTCCAGGCGAGACAGGCAATGTCATCCAATATGTGAGGTGGCGCATGAAAGTTGAAATCAAAAACTCATCTAATGCTTGGGTCGATATAACGGATTATATCGCTTTTGGCGGCTACAAGTGGGAACGCTATGACATTGAAGACCCGGATGCCGGAAGAACGCTTGACGGTCTGATGCACAGAGGAAGAGTAGCAACGAAGATCCGGGCAGATATAAACTGCCGTCCCCTTCGACTTTCCGAACTTCAAACTGTGCTTGCCCTGATTATGCCGGAGACTATAAGCGTCCGCTTGACGGACGCACCGGCCTCCGGCTCTGTGACAAAGACGATGTATAGCAACAATCATCCGGCTTCATACTGCATCAAGAAAGGGAACGTGGAGTGGTGGAACGGCATCACTTTCCCGTTGATCGAGGTGTAAAATGCAGGATTTCAGCAACACATACCGAGTCATATACAACAGAGGAAAGTACACTGCCGATGTTCGGATTTCGATAAATGGGGTGACCTACGATCAGGATTCCATTTTCAGCGCATCTTCGGATTGCAAAATCTTTGACGGCGAACCGACAATCGGCGGTGTCTATTCAAGCACGTTCGACTTTTCTCTTCTTGGGGACGGTGCATCCATTCCAAAGATGGCAACTGTCATCCCTTATTTCCGCATTCGGGACGAATACGCTACAAGCGAATGGATAAAGAAGGGTGTCTTTTTCATTGACACCCGGTCTGTCACGCACAACGATTCCGGGATAACTGTCTTTGAAGCACAGTGCTTTGACGCAATGTTGAAGGCGAATGCAAGCTATTCGACAACTTCGCTTCAATGGCCTGCGGTTGACACTGATGTTGTTCACGATATTGCTATCGCTATGGGCGTGTCTGTTGACCCCAGAAACGCAAGCATAATGACAGGCGGCTACATGATTCCCCTTCCGACAAACTACACCAGAAGGGATGTGCTGTCCTTCATTGCTTCTATGTATGCCGCGAACTTCATCATTTCTGATGATGGCAAGTTACGCATTGTTCCCCTTGACGGTGTCTTTACAACGCTTGACATTGGGAAGTCATGCGCCAACTTCAATATTTCTCCGAAGCGGCATCCATACACGCAAGTTGTATATGAGGTTGACGAGAACACAGCCATTGTCAGCGGAAGCACAGACACAAAGGTAATGGAAGTCTATAACCCCATCGGTACGCAGACGGCGGCAGATGCGGCTTATTCCATCCTGTCCGCTTTTGAATATCAGCCTTTCAGCGCATCAAGCGTATGGAGCAATCCGATTCTTGAACTCGGTGACAGGGCGATGGCGGTCGGTGAACACATTGTTATTTATAGCCGTAAACTGAACTTCGGAGCTGGAATGGTTATGGATCTTTCCGCTCCGAACGATAACTACATAGACCATGAGTACCAGTACAAAAGCCCGGAAGACCGGCGGTATGAGCGCACTATTTCCGGTATGTCTTCCCAGATAAGCATAAACGCAGCCGGAGTATCAATCCTTTCTGGGAAGATTGACAACATTGGCGGCAGAAACCTCTTGCTGCAATCGCTTACAAAGCACTACACACGTTCTGGAACCGGCACAACCGCAACATTCACGGACAATGTTTCTGTTGCAGAATGGGCTTGTGACAACGCAATCCAAGCGACCGGAACGAGAGGAGCAACCGCCGTCTTCGGTGTTTTAAGAGGCATATCCGCAGACACGGAAACAAGTATTGACGGCATGAAATATGCCTTCTCCGTCTATGTGAAAAATGTCGGGACTAATACCATTTATGTATCTGGAAATATTTCCGGTTCCGGCAATGAAACTGTGGAACCCGGAGAGGCGAAGAGGGTTGTGCGTTATGCGACCGGCAACGGAGTGAATGACGCACAGATCGTCTTTTCATTAAGCACTTCAACCTCGAGCGGAGATCCGTATGATTTAATCTACTGGCATCCGAAGATTGAATACGGAGAAGTTGTCACGGATTGGACACCGGCTCCAGAAGATAAGGTCGGAACAGATGAAATTATTTCGATGATAAATGTTTCACCGGAACAGATTCAGATTGATTCCGACAAGATTTCCCTTGCCGGGAAGACGATTGACTTGACGAGTGACACGATAAGCATTACAAGCAACAGCTTCAGCGTAACACCGGCTGGGATTATTACGGCAACTGGAGTAGACCTTTCCGGCACGTTCAACATGACAGACGGTAGCATAAATATTACAACCGCCACGGATACTACAGATGCAATAGAGCTTAACTATGGTACGAAGGCGCTGCGATTAAGCCCTACCAGAGTTGAACTCCGTGATACAAACGGTACGTTTGGGAACTATGCCATTGCTTTGAGGCATGATTTTGGCGCGATCGGCGCTTATGACTCTGTAAACACGTCAACAACCTACTACAGTATTGCAGCACATACTGGGACATTCTCATTAAGGGGCAAAACAACTCCCGGCGCAATCGACCTTCAAGATACAAGTGGGAATAATACTGTTATTCTTTCTGGTGGGAATGGATATGGTGGAATATCAAAAGTCGGCCTCGTAATGGGGGATGGGACGCATAAGCTTGCCGATCTTGATACAACAGCCCTCACTTTTTATAACTCCAGCGGTACTGTTACCGCATCCTACCCTGCGGACGGAACGTATCTTAAGTCCGTCAGCACAACGGCTGCGAACTACACGTTGTCTTCAAGCGGATATGCTTCCGTCACGAAACCGGCAGAACTGTCCGGGAAAAAGATTGTTTCCGCCGATGTATATTCATACACATCGGCAACCGGAGCGTTTGCGGTGTCTGGATATAACAGCAGACCACAAACAGCATATATCTTTGGAACACCCAACGCGACTATCACTGACCTGATTATACAGTTCTGGTACATAGGTGTGTAAGGAGGTGTGACATGGAGACAATAACTTTAGGTGATATTGCCGCCACCCTGGCTTTCATAGCGGCACTCGGAGGCTCTATTGTGAGTATCGTTGCCGCTATAAAGAAAGTGCTGAAAAAACTTTTGGATGCCCAACTTGCTACCATCATTGACCGGCTTAACAAGACGGATGAGCGCATCGAAAGGATTGATTCTGATAATTGCAAGAATTTCTTGGTGCAAACCTTGTCCGCTGCCGAACGTGGAGAGAAGCTTACCACGGAAGAGCGGATGCGGCTTTCGGAGGAGTTTCAGCACTACACAGACAACGGCGGCAATAGTTACATCAAAGATTGGCACTCCCGGCTCCACGATGCCGGAAAGATTTAAGGAGGTTTATATGCTCTCTGAAAAAACGCATGATGACATGAGAAAGCTACAACTGATCTTTCAAGCGTTGTCCGGCTCACTCTGCATTTTAGCCGCTTCCGTTGACCTCGGCAATCTTGGGGTTATTTTAGCGGCAATCGTCTCTGCCTTTGGCTACTTTTTCGGACAGCTTGCCGAATCTGATTCCACTAATTGGAAAAAGATGGTTGACATCACTCCGAAGGAAGATGAGGTGCTGGGATGAGCGTAATAGTTGGAAGCGCAAGACATGATGAGTTTGGCGGCATCGGGTACGGAAGCGGCGTGAAACCCGGCGATCAGACAGGCCACGAATGCGAAACGCAAGAATGGTATCTGCATGAATACGGATGGGTTGCGCTTGTCCCGAAGTCGGAAGCCGCAAGAGAGAAGATCGCACAGGATATGCAATATATCTGTGACAATCCGCACATAGGCTATAGTCAGCCGCACGATCAAACACTTTACAATGCGGCAAAACCTTACGGCTTCAACTGTTCCCTTGTTGAAACCGATTGCGAAACGGATTGTGCAAAGGCCGTCCGGGTCTGCTGCCTTTATGCCGGTATCGAATGCGGAGACTTCTACACAGGGAACGAGGTTGCTGTGTTGAGCAAGACCGGTGCATTTGACATCTACACAGATGCAAAGCACACAGAAAGCCCGGACTACAACCCGAAAGGCACAATATACTGCACGAAGCGGCAAGGGCATACTGTTGTCCAGCTCACTGACGGAGATTATGCCTACACTGTGGCAAACTACACAACTTCCGGGAACGTATGGCAGCGGACAGGCCCAGGCACAGAGTATGACAAGATTCAAGTTGTGCCGAAGAACACTGAATACAATGTCCTGTCCTACGCAGAAGCTTCTGACGGCACTGTCTGGGCACAAGGCGAATACAAGGGCATTTTCGGATATGTGTCCGGCAAATACCTTCGTCCGGCAGTGACAATGCCGAAGTTTGAAGCGACCGGGAATGTTTATATGAGGGACGGAGCCGGTATTCTGAAAAAGAAACTCTGCGTCATTCCAAAGGGTGCAATCGTCAGGGGAACCGGTGCAAGCACAACCGTCCTCGGCACAACTTGGCACGAAGTTGTCTATGACGGCCTCTGCGGATGGGCAAGCGGTAAGTACTTGGTGAGGTGCTGACATGATTACGATTATGCAAGGTGATCAGTATTTCATTCCGTTCACATTTTATTATGTGGACGATGAAACGGAAGAGCGGACTCTGATTGAAGATGACATTGTTTCCGATATGCTCATCACAATCGGGGGCAAAACGAAAAGCCTTTCGGACGGAGACATCATTTACAGTGACGGCGAGTGGCTTTATCCGCTCTTGCAGACGGAAAGTCTGGAGTTTCCTCCGTATGTCAAGGTGTCCGCGCGAATCAAATTCAGCGGCGAAAATGATGTGATCGGAGAACAGTTCGGCACAATCGAAGTGACCCCGGCTGCGGCAAAGGTGGAAATATGAAAATCGAAATGAACGTGGGGAAACCGAAGCTGAAAGGCTCTTTCTCCACGCCTTCCTTTGAAGGCAATCTGCGGCAGAGCGTGAGTGTCGGCGGCACAACCGACTACAACAATCTGGAAAACAAGCCGAGCATCAACGAAGTCACGCTGCAAGGGGACTTGACCCTTGCAGACCTCAATCTGATTTCCGGTGACGAAATTGCCGAGATTTATGTTCCGAAGATGTCCAGCTCGTTCACCGTCTCGTCCTACATAGACCATGCGAACGGAGCGATTGAACTGGCGGTTCACGAACGGAACACCCCCAAGCGCGGCACAAGAATCACGCAGAGCAAGGACTCCATAAGCCTTGAATACGGAAACTGGAACAGCGGATCGTTCGTCAAGACAAGCGACCTTTTCACTTCAACGGCTGGCTCAAAATGGACAACCTCTTGCGATGTGGAAATCCGCAAAGACCAGGCTATCGAAAAGTATATAGAGATTTCAAGCGACCAAAGCGGCGGCGATTCCTACATCCAGTTCGTTCAGCCGGTGTCTGATTCCGGGAGAGTATACATATCCGGTCTGACGGAGCCGAGGAACGGAAATGAGGCCGCAAATAAGGCATACGTTGACAGCAAGGTTCTTTTCTTCAATGATGCTGGGGATGAATACCCGATTATTGCACAAATATCACCCATGTCATACCCGGTGTCCGGCATTGTCCTTCACTTCGATGACGGAAGCATTGACGGCAAGGGTGTGAAGATCCCCGACCTTGAAGGTTTCACGGCGGCGGCGAATGAGATTATCGGTATGATCCCTACAGTGCCGACCGATGTGTCCGATTTCACTAACGATGCCGGTTACATAACGGCGGCAGAAGCACCGGTTCAGAGTGTCAACGGACAGACAGGGGCGGTAAACATTGCGATTCCTACTGTCCCGACAAACGTGTCAGCATTTACAAACGATGCGAACTACATTACTGCTTCCGGTGCGCCTGTTCAAAGCGTGAATGGGCAGACAGGGGCTGTCACGCTGACCATTCCGACAGTGCCGTCTAATGTCTCGGCCTTCGTGAACGATGCCGGGTATCTGACTCTTGCGACCTTGCCGGTCTATAACGGAGGTGTTTCCTGATGGCATCAACGATCACTTATAAAGGGAACACGATTGCAACCGCTGACAACAACACGAAAACGCTTCTGACTTCCGGGAAGTACATGGAAGGGAATGTCACTGTCACAGATGTGACCCCTTCCTTTTCCACGCAGACGAAGACAGAAACGATCACTCCGACAACATCACCGCAGACAAGGACGATAACCCCTGACGCTGGATACGATGGTTTAAGCAGCGTTGGAGTGACAGTTGATGCCGTTCCGACCGCAACAAAGACGCTCGGCCTTTCGACCGGGTTCGTCAATTCCGGCGGCAGAAAGTGGCAAGTGAAGCCAACACTGTCTGTAAGTCAGGCCGGTTATATCCCAAGCGGCAGTTCGTCCGGGAGTGAGTGGCTTTATGACACAGTACAAGCCGCCACAATAGATCCGTCCATACAAGCGACTACAATCGGTGCGCCGAACAGGATGATGGAAAACGCTGTGTCTGTCCTCATGTCAAACTATCTTGGTGTTACACCGGAGTTGGTGCTTGATAATATTTTAACAATCGACACTACATTCGACCAGACGGACTTCAACGATTGGACACCTTCCACCACGGCAACCGCAATGATCGCTTCCGTGACACAGGCATATTCCGGCGCGAATATGGCTCAATACGAATACATTCTAAAGTGGACGGTTGAAGCTAACTACGCCTATGTAGCAGGCGCAACGCTTAAGGCGACACAGCTTCGGCAGATCAATCACCTTTATCAGGTTTTACACAAAAGGCCGAGCAGCCTTGCGAACCTCCAGAGCGGAACCTTCAACGGAAACGCTTGCGTCACGCTTTTCACTGTGCCTTTGATGGACTACTACAACACATCCGGCACTCACACTATGACCTTCACCGGGTCTTATGGTGTGTACCCGGCAGCAGTAGCGGCTACATTCTCCAGTTCGACCGCCGATTCAGTGACGATCACTTTGAAGCGGCCTACGATAAACATGAGATGCAACAGCAGTTACTTCGCCGTTGCAAGAGCGTCCGAGGTTGACAAGGAAGCCTCAACTGTCAAGGTGAAAGGCCAGCTTTGGAGAGTCGCAGCCGGTTCGTGTCTATCAAGGAACTTCTACGAAAGCCTTGTGCAACAGTATACAAGTTAACAAGATTGTTATACTTTGTGAAAATCAAGCTGCCCCTTTCCCCCTCCTTTCTGGGCATCCGTGACAGCCGGAAATATAACAATCTTGCGCTATAGCAAAAACCGCCTTTTCGGGCGGTTTTTTCAAAATCGAGTACAAAGACAGTACGGGGTGTTCAAATATGTAGTTATATCAACATATTTCGTGTGCGGACTGAGGGACTCGAACCCTATGCGGCCTCATTTCTGCCCTTTTGCGAAATCCGTTGCTATGCCTGCAAATCCGTTGATATACCTACGAATTTTAACGGTTTTCCCGATGGAACTTTCACTCGTTTTGGCGATATTTTCACATATATGATAAAAAAAGTTTGTACGCAGACAGTACGAAATCATACCTTTTTACCCCACTTTTTCTCGTAAAAAATGTTAATATTTTGCGTGTCCTTGTCAACCTCTTCTCCGATCTGATTGATGTATACACGTTTCATCATGCCGTCTGTAGCCCAACCGCCCCTTGCCTTTATGGATTCCACGGACGCACCGATGGAAGAGGACGCGGCTATACTGGCGGCATAGTGCCGGAGGTCATGGAAACGGAATGGAACAACATCAGCTTTCCTGATCAGTTTCTTGAATGCGATAGAGATTGCGTTCGGAGAGCTGGGTACTATCCTTCCTGTTGTTGGCAGTTCGTCTATGACATACTTCGGCATGATAATAGTTCTGTTGGACGAATCGTTCTTCGGCGGCTTCACTACCAGTTCATTATCTGCGTTAAGGGCAAGGGACTTATTGATCGTGATAGTGTTCTTCTTCCTGTCTATGTCGGCAGCAGTTAAGGCACAGACTTCTCCAAGCCGCATCATGCCGACAGCACCGAGAAGGATAGCATAATAAAGTGACTTGTCCTCCCTCTCCCTTGACATAGATATTATGGCATCGACCTCTGCGGTTGTAGGGGTATGCAGTTTCGGCATCTTCTTTTGCGGAAGTGTCACAGAGAAGATGTACTTCGGATTCTCAAAGCGCATAGCGGCAGAGAACAGGCCGAAGATGTTCCGCACCGTCTTCGGAGATTCCAGCTTTGCAAGATCCCCTACCCATCTTTGAACGTACTGGTCTGTTATTGCGTCTGCCGGAAAGAAACCTATCCGATCATTGTTGAAGAAGTTCTGATACATGGACTTGTACATCCTGATCGTGTTTGGAGACAGAACTGCTTCTTTTGCTTGTATGTACTTTCTGACAACCTCTTCTATCCTTACAACCTTGCGCCTGTCCCTTGTGGCAGAAGAAAGGTCAAGGGCTTTTGAGAGGCATTCCTTCCTTGTCGGAGCCGTGACGGATCTGTAGTGCTTTTGGCCTTTTGCGTCCATGCCGACATAGACAGACACATTCCAATTTCCGCTTTTTAGCTTTCTTGGCTTCATGATGCACAACTCCTCTATAAAATGTTCAGAATGGCTTTAAGGGGCAAAATAGAGCGTTACAGAGGCATTCAGAACTTCTGGATGTTCTGGACAACCTTGCCGATAATTCTGACAGGAAGCTGCTCTATCTGCTCATCAGAGAAGAACATGGGTTGATATGTAGGGTTCAGCGGAACGAGAGCAATACCGCCGACAAACTTTTGAAGCTTTTTGCAAGTGGCCTCTTCGCCGTCAACTATTGCGATAACAATGTCACCGCTTTCAACCGCCGCCGTTGTGCTTATGATTACTGTGTCTCCGTCCATGATTCTGGGAGACATCGAATCCCCTTTAATGTTAAGAGCGAACAAGCCTTCGGAACTTTCCGGGGAAGGGAAGACAATGCTTAACTCCCCGATATAGTTCTGTTCCGCAAAGCAGTTATACCCGGCTGCAACGGAACCGAGGATCGGAATCTTTGTGACTTCTCCGTCTTTCACAGGGTATTTAGGAACATCCATGCTTTCGGACTTTCCCATGAGCCAAGCCGGAGAGACACCCAGAGCAGAAGCAAGCTTGAACACGTTCTCTTGCTTCGGGTTCCTTTTACCGGAAAGGTACTGACTTATGTGTGCGCTTGAAAGACCGGTCATATTGATGAGATCAATCTGCCTGTAGTCTTTGTCATCCATTGCTATACGGAGCCTTTTTGCGAACTGTGACATAGCTGCTTCCTCCCTTCTGGAAGCATTATAGCACGTTTCCTAACATTTGTGTAAAAATATTCAAAAAAGTTAGAAAAAACGCTTGACAGGCATTTTAGGCCGTGCTATGATACGAGCAAATAACAAATGTTACACAAAGGAAAGGACAAGATGGAGTTCAATCACGGTGCGCTTCGGTACGAAATAAAAGAGCAGTTCGGAACATACGGAAGATTCGCAATTGCTATGAATCTCAACGCAAATACAGTTTCCAAGCTGCTCAACGGAAAGCAACCCTGGACGGACAAGCTGATTTTCAAAGCTGCCGATTTGCTCAATATAGAAGACTATCAGGGATATTTTTTTACTCCCAAAAGTAACAAAAGTTACATCCAGAACGGAGGTACAAAATGACTCGCAAGACACGTTCCACGATCCTCGTTATCCTTTTCGCCGCCCTGTGCGTTGCGGCTCTTGCCGCCGGTATCCTTGCGATCCGGTTCACCCAAGGAACAGCGCAAGACGGGGACGGCCTTTCGCTCATCCTGTGCGCGGCCTGTGCCGTGTTTGATGTTTTCGCCATTCATCGAATTTCATGACATAGATCGGGGCATCCGCTGCTCCCTGGCATCGTTCCGGTTTTCTTTCATTTTTCCGGTTTGTGTGCCCTCCTGAGAAGTGTACCCCACACAAAAAGCGCGGAAGGGGAAAATCTTTCTTCATGTCACCTTGGCGGTGGTGTAGGTTAAACCGCCATTCTATAGCCCTTTAGCCAAGCGGCAAGGCAACGGATTTTGACTCCGTGATTCGGTGGTTCGATTCCATCAAGGGCTGTTCGGCGGTGAACCGTCGGTACATCAACTTTAGAAAGGGGTATCAAGTTGGGAGGAAGCATTTTTGACCATGCCTTTGACGATCTTGCTTCGATCACCTATGACGGATTCTTTCATGGGTACGGCGCAGAGGACGAACTGGCAAGACTACGGAGTGAGAACGAGAGGCTCCGGGCTGAAAGAGACAACTACTATCTGCTTTACAGAACGTGGTTCAAGCGTTGGCAGAACCTGACCGCAAAGATCGAGCGGAGGGGCATCAATGTTTGAAGAGAGCTGGGGCTGGGAACAGGCCGAAATGGTTCAAAGCGAAAAAGTCAAGGGTTTCCTGACTTGCTCTAACTGCCACAAGCCTTACATTGAGCGGTGGTCATGGGGCGCGAAGAACTGGAAGTATTGCCCTTGCTGCGGAAGACAGTTCAAGAACCGGGAGGTGGAGCATGAGCAGAATAGCTAAAGGTTTCGTTGGGTTTTTCACAATTGCCTTCTTCATCGGCATTCTGTATGCGCTCTCTGCGGCTGCAAGCTGGGCGGTGTGCTTCTGCTTCGGTCTTGGGTGGACTTGGCGAACCGGCATCGGAGTGATGATTATTTGGGTAGGCCTTTACCTGACATTGCACATTTTCTTTTATGGGATCATGGAGGATGAGGATGAAGAAGTTTGACTACGAAGCGGATGCCGCAAGACTCGTTTCCCTTCTGGGGCAAGGCAAGCAGAACGCTGTGAGAAGGAGCGAACTGCTTGAAATGTTCGGCGGCACTGACAGACAGATGCGGAAAGTCATTGCCTATGCCCGGTTAATGGGAACGGCAATCAACAACGATCAGGACGGATGCGGATACTACTTGCCGGACGAACTTGGCGATTTACTCCGGCAGTATTATCAGACGGAAGCGAGAGGCCGGAAAATCCTTGCACAGCTTAAGGCGATCAAAAGCAAGATTGTGAAGCTGGACAGCCGCCTTTCCGGTCAGCTTACGTTGGAAGACTACGAAAGGGAATTGGGGGCATGAGAAAAGCGGTTGAACTGACGATCTCCGGGCAGCCGATAACAAAGAAAAACAGCCAACGGCTCATATATGCCAAAGGACGGATCATCCCGATTCCTTCCTCGGCCTATAAAACCTATGAGGCAATGGCACTTCGTCAGCTTTACGTTCAATACGATGGCGAACCGATTGACTTCCCGGTGAATCTTTCCTGTCACTTCTTCCTCGGAAGAAAGCGGAAGTGCGACATCACGAATCTCTTGCAATCTGTACAAGACATCCTCGTCCGGGCAAATGTTATCGCTGATGATAACTACACGATTGTAGCGAGGCTTGACCATTGCAAGGTGGATTTTGACAAGGAAAATCCCCGGTGCGAGATCACGCTGACGGAACTGCTGCCGTTTGAGGAATAGCCTATGAACGTAAAGAAAGAGTTTGAAAAGCTGGTTGCCGGTCACCCGGAAGGATATGACGGTTTCCAGGCATCCCCGGGGTACTCGACAAAGTTTGGGTACTATGGAAAGTTTGAACTGATCCGGGACAGAGCAAAGTGGGAACTGTCATGCGCCCTGATTACAAGGGATTGGAGCCGGGTGCGGAACGCACTGCTGATTTTGGGGGCGAACAAGGATGGCGAAACAGAGGCCGAATGACGAGGGGATCACCTATATGCCCGGTGAAATCTCGACACCGCAAGAAGGCTACAGAGAGCTGGCGAACTGCATTGTAGCACAGGCCGCTGACGATTATGTGACATACATCTTAAAGCCGAACTTTGAGGAAGAAGTAGACGCTGTGTGCGAAGCGGCGAAAGAAGCGATTGCGGCCTATAGCGTGTTGAACAAGGTTCGTGGAGACGCGAACTACATCAACGCTCTGAAAGGCTTGTATGCGGAAGTGACAGACCGGGCAAAGACGAATGTGCAGCGGTACAAGAAAAAGATTGCCGTCATAGAAAAGCAGATTGCCGAAGCAAAAGACTTTGAGGAACTGCAAGCGGCGGCTCTGCGCTACCGGCGGTACATGACCGACCTCAAATACTTCATGAACATGAACGATCTTCAACGGCGAAAGATGGGAAAAGAGTGCGAGGAGTTTTTCAGAAGTCAGATGTTTGAACTGTTCACTTCATGCACGATTGACCCGGACAGGCTGATTGAGAAGTGCCATGAAGAAGCGGACAAAATAAGGGCGGCAAGGGGGCTAAAGGCGAATGATTCCGTGGATAGAGTTACACAATAGCTATTCCCTCTATGATCATCCCGATGACATCCAGCATGAAAAGGATCTCGCCGCTCTGAAACAGGAAGTCTTCCGGCAGAGGAACATAATCGAAAGCCAAGCTTGGGAGATTCACAGGCTACAGACGGAAGTCACGCTGCTTCGTGGGATGCGGCATTATGGGAGGCATTTCTGCAATGAGTAAGGGACTCATCATAAATGTTGACATCTGGGAATTGCTTGAAGACCTTACACCGGAGGAATGCTTTGAACTGTTAAGCTGTCTCGCCGCTTTCCACAGGGGCGAAGAAGTCCCGGAAATGACAAGGACGATCAGAGGCGCATACAAGCGCATCGTTCTTGACAACGAGCGGTTCAACCCGGAGAAAAGAGCGGAACTGTCTGCGAAGCGTTCAGAGGCCGGAAAGAAGGGAATGGCAAGCCGATGGAGCATAACAAACGATAACAAACTATATCAAACGATAACAAACGATAACAAAAATAACAAAATAGAAGAAGAAAGAAGCAAAGAAGAAGATAAGAATAGAATAGATAAGATAAGAAAAGAAGAGAAAAGAAAAGAGAGTGTGCGGTTTACACCGCCGACACCCGAGCAAGTCAGAGCGTATTCAACGAAGATGGGGTACACGATAGATGCCGAAAGGTTCGTTGACTACTATGCGGCGGTTGATTGGAAAGTCGGCGGCAAAGCGCAGATGAAGAATTGGGAAGCCGCTGTGAGGAATTGGGCGGCAAGGGATAAAGAGCGGAATGCTGAAAAACCGAAACCGGCCTATGTGCCGAAGGACGAGCGGAAAATCAGCTACGCAGACATTTCAAGGGATATGTTCATGCAAAGCATAAAGGAGGGGTAGAGTGGCAAAACAGACGAAACCGCAGAAAATCACGATTGCGGAGTACAACGATATGATGATGGAGCAAGCGTTTCAAATGCTTACCGAAGCACAGAAACAACTCCGGGAAGCGAAGGAGAAGTGCAATGCGGCACAGCGATCCATTGAGGAGGCCGCTGTCATGATTGTCAAGGCAAGGGTGGATGAATGAAGCACTTTGGAGACATCTGCAAGCTGAACGGAGCGGAACTGCCGCCTGTGGATGTGATTATCGGAGGAAGCCCCTGTCAGGATCTCTCAATTGCCGGAACTCGCAGCGGTTTGCAAGGCGAACGAAGTGGCCTGTTCATGGAGCAAATACGGATCATAAAGGAGATGAGAAGCAGTGGAAGGACAGATGAGCATATTCGACCTTGTAGGTTCAGCGTCTGGGAAAACGTGCCAGGCGCACTGTCAAGCGGAACACCGAAAGGCGAAGACTTCCGCATCGTCCTCGAAGAGTTCTGCAAAATCTTCGACCCGGATGCCGTTGTTCCTCTGCCTGACAAGTGGACAAACAGCGGAGCAATCGTGGGACAAAACGGGAGTCTTGCTTGGCGCATACATGACGCACAGTACCACGGCGTTCCCCAAAGAAGACGGCGGCTGTGTGTTTTATGTGATTTCGATGGGTACACCGCCCCGGAAATACTGTTTGACCCTCAACTGCTCCGAGAAACCGAGAGTGCCGAACCCTACAAAACTGTCGCAGATACTGGAAGCGGAAACAGATCCGAAGTACCGCCTGTCGGAGAGAGCCTGTCAGGGGATTCTGAACAGGGCGGCGAGGAGGGGCAAGGAACTGCCGGAGGAACTGAAAGCGGCTCTGGAGCGGCAAGCTACACCCTAAAAATTAGGGGGGGTGTGAAGTAGATTCCCACGGAAAGAGAGCTGGCAAAGGAGCATTATGGCAGACGGAGAAAGCCGCAACAGTAGCGGCAGCGCAAGACCAGACGCTCATACAGAAGTCATAGGCGTAGACCTATACAATCAAAGTTTGACGGGGGGGGTGTCAAAGACATTGAATGCAATTCGACATGACGCTGACCACATTCCCTGTGTGCTTGTTCTGAACGATCAAGGGGGGGCGTGATGAATGTCAGCTATGATGTTGTGGCAACTCTCCGCAGAGAAACAAAGCATCACGAACCGGCGGTTCTGGTCTACGATGCGAGAGGCAACGGGGGGGGGTGTATATGCCCGACA
>JAEIGA010001366.1_pt1 | contig 37998 bp, 30 predicted proteins | sample 9270691 | NCBI WGS metagenome assembly JAEIGA01 (sample SAMN17057246, study PRJNA624740) | gut metagenome | biome: biome; isolation source: fecal sample | host: Bos grunniens | place: China: Xizang | collected 2019
ATCTCAGCAAGAGGCTCGATGAGATGAAGGCTCGTCAGAAAGATCTGAAGGCAGCCGGAAGCCTCAAAGAGGCGGAGCTTGCTGCGGCAAATGCAAAGGAGGTTGCTGCACTTAAGGCAACGCAGAGAAAGGCTGCGGATGCAGGCGAAGGTAAGTCTCTCAAAGCATTCTTTGACAATCATACACCACGCCAAGCTATCGTAGAGGCTATGGTGCAAAACCCAATATTCGGTTCATTATAATCTAACATATGACAGACAATAAGAAGTACATCATTAGTGTCGGAGACCAGAGCGAAATCTGGGACTCCGATATGTTTACTGAGAAGGGAGATGCTCTCTTCGCAAAGTATAGCGATGCGGATGTGTTCGAGATGGAAGATGCAGAAGGATTCGATGAAGATCCTACCAACCATCAGTACATCATCAATGTCGGGGATCAGAGCGAAGTATGGGATGCTGACATGGTACGCGAGAAGGGAAGCCGCCTGATGGAGGCCTATCCGGACGTGAAGATTCAGCGATTGACATACAAGGACTACTGGGGCGAGCAGGCCGAGGCCAACAGAGCCAAGAGAGCGGAGCTGCTGAAGCCTAACGAGGAACGCAATGCCAAGCTCGCAGAGATTGGATACTACGATGACATCACCGGAGGACAGGTGGACTTCAGCCTTGATGCACCTAGCACCATAGGCCTTAAGCCTCTCTCCTCTGCGTTAGAGGAATCCCTTGCCGGGGAGACAGTCTATCATGACCCAAGAGTGAAGGAGTTCTTTGCCAATGATACAGCAGAGACTGACAGACAGGCGGAGATCGCTCGTCTCGATGCGGAGTATGATGCCAATCCTTCAGTGATCGCTCAGCGTGAATGGGAGGCGAAGATGCTTGAAGAGAGAAAGGCATATGCCGGAAAGCTGGAGCAGCAGATCCTTAAGGATAAGAAGGAAGATGTGGACGAGTATCATGCCGGACAGGGAGCAGCAGCAAAGCATGCTCAGGACCCTTCCGGAGCAAATCAGGTGACTCAGGCAATCCGCATGATCAAAGGAGAAGACGTGTCGAAGGATCTTGTTGAACTGCAGAAGCAGGAGAGATATGACTCTGCCTTGAAGTTCTTGCAGAAGGCAAAGATTGCAAGAGACGTGGCGGGCAAAGGCTTCTGGGGAGCAACCATCGATTGGACCAAGGAAGGTGTCATGGATGCAGGAACGCAGAGCGATATAGAGACCTATAACGAGATCGGTGACATTCTTACGAGACTAGAGAAGGAGCTCGGAAACCTCAAAGAGGAGAACTTCACTGAAGAAGTGTTCGACAAGTATCTTTCTAAGGACGAGCAGGCTCTCATCAAGTCCTTCTATGAGTATAACGCTGCGATGGCTGACGCTCAGCAGGACATGTCAAGAGCGTATAAGGGAGGAAAGATCTTTGCCGAGTCAGTGCCTTTCATGCTGGAGTTCTTGGCTACCGGAGGTGCCTATAAAGCTGCAGGAAGAGCTGCAACATCATGGATGGGCAAGCACTTCGCCAAGTGGATTGCCAAGTCGGCATCGAAGAAAGTTGCCAAGGCTGCTACCAAGGCTATCAGCGGAGCAGTAAAGGCGGCAATAGGAACAGCGGCACGTACGGTTGCAACACCGGGTACATACAAGAGAATGGCTGAGGCTTCCATCGAGATTGATAAGGATGGACATCTTCATAGAGCAAAGAACGCTGCAGTAGCATTCGCAGACATGTACGTGGAGAATCTCTCGGAGATCTCCGGTGACTTGATAGGAGAACTGGGTAAAGGTGCGAGATGGCTCCTTGGCAAGACTCCGCTTTCAAAGATTGGCGGACTGCTCGGGGACAACATGTTCATGCAGACAGTAAGCAAGGGCATGAAGTCGTTTATGCCTAAGCTCAAAGCACTTGGATTCAACGGACTCCCTGAAGAGATCGGTGAGGAGTTCATCGGCAATACGATTAGAGATATAACCAACATACAGCCGGGAGCACTGAAGGAGATGTTCGAGGACGATAACTTCGGTGCCATGCTCATCGGATTCGCTCCTATGACTATGATTGGTGTTGCGGGAGGTGCCGTCTCTCTTGGAGTGGTCAACGCGAAGGCCGCTAAGATAGGAAAGGACCTCAGAGAGAAATTAGGCTCAGCCTATACTGAAGAGGAGCTTGACCATATGATGGGCGTGATCCAGAACGCTCAGACTGCAGAGGAGATCCAGAAGGCTCTGAAGCCTATGGCTATGGCTGCCGTGAACTCATTCGAGAAGGGAGTGATCACTAAGGAGCAGATGACCGAGCAGATTGAAATGCTCTATCAGTATGGCGGATTCATGGCTCAGAACAATGCTCTGCTCTTCGGAAAGAAGGCACAGGATAAGCAGATGATGGATGCCAAGAGAGAGGAGTTCACTACTCAGCTTGGACGCTTCTGGCAGGAGGATCAGACCGAGACCGTGCAGGTTGCCACTCTCAATAACGGCAGCACTGTGTTTGTCACATCCGCTCCTGCAGAGGACGGAAAGATTGCCATCGTGGATGCGGTGACCGGAAAGAAGGGATTCGCCAATGTGTCAGATATCGCCACACGTGAAGTGGATGGCGAGCAGATTCAGTCTTCTAACTCCATGACCATGGATGCCTTCCTCAATGGTCAGATAGCCATGCAGAGAAAGACCGCTGAGGAGACTCGCATGAATAATGAGAGGAACGCACAGATAGAAGCAATAGCAGCTCAGATCACTCCGGGAACAAGGATTAATCTCGGCACCGAGGGATCTCCTGTAATCGTATATGCGAGAGGAACCAACAAGAGAGGTGTGGTCATCGTGGACGAGACCGGAATGGAAAGCACTCTCGGCTGGGAGCAGGCAGCTTATGCTCTTGGTCAGCCTATCAAGGTGGAGACCGACCAGCAGAAGCTCGATGCGGAGATCTCGGAGAGACTGCAGAGAATGACAGAGAGACGTATGAGAAGAGCTGTAACTCCGGCAACCGAGGCTACTGCAGAGGCTGCGGACGAAGCCGCAGAGGTGGTTGCTCAGGAGCAGCAGAATATCCCGTTGAGAGAAGACGGAACCGTTGACGAGGCTCTCTTCTGGACACAAGATCCGGAAGGCTACGTAAAGTGGAATGACGAGCAGAACAAGGATGGCGGACAGGACTCTCTGAAGCAGATCGCTATCTCTAAGCAGGAGCTCTTCGGAATGCTCAACGAGGCTGCTGCCGGGCAGAATACATCCAATCCTACCATGCGTAAGGCTGCTGAGAAGCAGGTGGCTGCCATAGCTGAGAAGATCGCAAGACTCGAAGCTTTGGAGATGTCATATGCGGATGCTCTTGCAGAAGAGAAGGAAGCGGTGAAGCAGACTCAGGCAACTCCTACTGCTACTATGAGCGAGGAGCAGCTGGAGCAGATGGACGCTCAGTATCAGGGTATCCTCGGAAAGACTCGCATTCAGAGCGAGAGAGTACGCGTTATGCAGGAGTATCTTGACAAGCTTGCGGAGGATTCTGTTCCAGTAGTGCTGCTGACAATGCAGAACTATGAGGAAAGAATGAAAGCGGATGGGGTGCCGAATAGTTTGATAAATGCTGTTAAGAAGCAGGTGGATGCAGGCAAGACAGTAGCTGGTTTTATGGCTGCTGGCAAAGTGTATCTGATGCACGAAGGACTTACATCTATTGAAGATGGACGTGTTACATACGTACATGAGAGGCAGCATGCATTCAATAGAGCAAATCCACAATTAGTTCAGAGAGTGGCTGATGCTCTTGGTAACGAAGATGCAGCACTCGCTATTCTTAAGACATTTGTTAATGAGAAAGCCCTCGAGACATATAAAGATGATGACCTCAATGCCCTTGCAGATGAAATAATATGTAGAAGCATGGAGATTGTATATTCTAATGAAGAATTTTCAGTAGATTTGCAGTCAAAGGGTGTCCCATCGGAAGTAATATCAATTATAACAGAAATAGACAATGAACAACGACAAGATCAGAGTCTCTCTTACGCAAGGCGAAGGGGCAGACGAAATTCATATTCAGATGTATCTGGAGCCGGAAGTGTGCGACAAGATGGGCGAGATATCGAGCAGATATCCGAAGGGGTATTGGAGCAAGAAGAAACTCGACCTTCTGGATCTAGCGGAGGAGGAGCTCAGACAGGAGAAGGAGCAGAAGTAATCTCAGATGACGATGATGCATCCTTCCGTATAGTAAGCGAGCCGGAAGACCCTAACGGAGTCACCGCAGAGCAGAACGATGAGATAAATCGCTCGGTAGGTGGCGAACTCGAGATCGGAGACGAAAATGCTTCGATCCGTTTCTCCGTCACTGCAATCGGACATGGTGCTGGACTCGAACTGCTGAAGGATGACGGAGAAGGCAATGTAGCACTTGTGCTTCCGGATGGTCGTAAATTCAATGCCAACAATCTCCTGAAACCGGAGGATCTTAAATCTCTTCCGGATTCTGTTCTCTCATACATGATGAGTGACGCAAGGGCACTCGGAAACATCGATGCTAGAAAGGAGTGGATGCTTTGGAATAAGTACACTCTCATGCTTAACGCAATCCTTTCTAAGGGAAGTGCTGAGAACGGAGGATTCGAGCACCTTGCATCGCAGTGGCAGTGGATTGCTGATACCGTCTACAAGACAGTAGCAACAAACTCTGACACTCAGTATTCATACTCACTCGACATCACTCGCGTCTGCAAGAAGAACGAGGCCGTAATCAACGCAATCGCTGAGATGCAGGCAAGGCTTGGATATGGTATCACTCCCGGTCAAATTATGGACATCTATATGTCTACAATTGAAGAGGGATATCAGGTGCCTTGTCCGGTATGCTATGTCTTCTCTAGATACATCCGTAACGGAAAGTATGCTACCATCATGATCAATGGTCAGCGTAAGTACGGAAGCAAATTGATTGACCCTCGCACACTCTCAGAAGAGGAGAAGGAAAAGCTCATTAAGTATTGGCTTAAAGAGCTGAAGAAGATTCAGGACCAGAACGAAGCGAATGAGAATGAAATCAACAAAGCGAACTCCGACATCACTGTCCTTCTTGATGAGATTGACAAGCTCTCTAAGCAGATTACTGACCCTAGGAGTAATCTTACTGAAGAGCAGAAGGAAACAGTTCTGAAGAAGATTCACGAACTTGATGCTCGATACAAAGCCGCTCTTAATGTTGTATCTCAGTCATCCCTTGACTCTTGGATTACTCAGTTCGCAATCTACAAGAAGAAAGAAGACGGAAAAGAGAAATGGATGCTCTATGAGGATTCATACATGGGATTCCCTGAGGAGATGGCTCTTGACCTCAGGCAAACATCTACCGTTATGCGTCTATATCCTGCAATTCAGAGATTCCGCAAGTCTCGCGGTGCGGCTGCAGGTAAAGAAATCACATTTGTATCTAACAATGATCTTGGCGATGTTGCACTAGCTCTTGGTTCAAAGAATGCTACCGAAGAACTCGCAACACCGAGAGATATGTCCGACAAGGAATGGGAGGAACTCCAGAAGAAGGAGAACGGAGCATTGATGGTCGGACAAAAGAACCTCTATCAGCAGGCATATGAAGAGAAGGATGCCAACAAAAAGGCAGAGCTTCTGAAGAAAGCAAGAGAAAGATTTGCTTCTGCAAGCGAATATGCGAAGAGACAGTCACTTCGTGGTGGTCAGCGTATGTGGTCGTGGTCTGACAATATCGAGAGACTCGCTCCGGATGTGTTCGTTAATATCTTCCAAATGGAACTGCTCGGTGGTGCTCTTCAGTCGTACTCAAAGCAGCTGGAGGGAATCAAGTTGGTGGCATCGATGAACGGATATGTCAACGGATCATTGATGGGTAAGGGCAATGGATATGCTGAAGTGAGCGAGGAGAATGTAGATGAGGTGGATGTAAAGTTCTTCCTTAAGGGTGGAGACTTCGTCATGACACTAAAGAACGGAAAGAAATCGACTCTCAGAACTCCTGTATACAAGCACACTGACGGCAAGTTCTACGTCCTCGAGTTCGATGATGTTGTGGGTATTGATGCTTTTGGTAAGGATATTGACGGCAAGCACTATAAGGGTCTCTTTGAGTTGAACGCAGAGTATGATAAGGCGGGAAATATCCTCGTGGGAATGAACGACCTGCACATCAGAATCGCCATGGCGGACGATCGTATCTTCTTTATCATTCCTTGGCATTCATCGGGAGCCAATACTCACATCCTTGCACAGATGTATGACTACCTTGGAGTGGAGTATGATGTGACTCTCTCTCAGGATTACACCGAAGTGCAGAGCGAAAAGAGAATCAAGGGAGCAGGCGAGAAGGAAGAATCCTCAAAGAAGGATAAGAAGGGCAAGGAGAAGAAGGAGAGCACTCCTGTTTCTACATTCCTTGCTGAATTCTGGAACGATCACTACGAAAAAGCGAGAGAGTATGAAGGTTACGGTATGGTAGCCGGAAAGGACTTCGCTTGTGGTATCGAAGGAGGAATCGCATCTTCTGATGGAAAGGGCAACCTCTCAGAAGATCAGATGCACTACAGGGAACTGCGTGATGCTATCTTCATGGGAGTGAAGGTACAGACCGGAACTGACAAGAAGGGCAAGCCGACATACAAGAATGTGAATGTAGAAGAGTATAGTGAGCAGTGGTTCAACGAAATCATGAACGATGAGTTCCTCTCTCAGGTATACGCGAGAGTTCGCGAGTCTATGGGAGAGAATGGTCGAATGGCATCACAGGATACTAAGTCCATCTATCCTTATGAGTATTGGGATGAGTCTTCTACATATGAGACATCAAGCATAAATGGTGCGAGATACATGGAGTACTGCCGCAGACTCGGATACAAGCCTAAGTTCTGCGGAAAACTTGATGGTAAGCCAGAGACTGACTTCGGTAACTTTACTGAAGATGCAGGATATTGGAAGACTCTCATCGACCGAAGGATGTATGCAGTTGATGGTTCATTCCAAGGTCTTACTCCTGTAACTGCTGAGAACTTCACTCCGGATCTTGTAGACCCTATGGTTACCAAGGAGGAATTCGTAGTGACTAGAGTAGCAGACGAAGCAGGCACTCAGACCATTGTAGACAAGGCTATCGCTAAAGAAGAGAGCAGACCGGGTGGAATAGCCAAGGTAGACTACGATATGACTCTCAGCGAGGCTCTCTATGTGTATAATGGTGGGGATGTGCGTATGAAAGTATCTGCTCCTTCTGGTGCCATCGACCTCGTTGCTGAGGCTGAGAGAGCATTCGATGGCGATGTAAGGATGAGAATCATCGGAGAGCAGGCAGCTCAGCGTCTTGACAATGCCAACAAGGCCACAACCATGATGGATAACCTCGCGGTAGCTAGGGAGATGGAAGAGGCCGGAAAGGATGCCAAGGCTATCAAGCTCGCTACAGGATGGGAGAGAGCGGCAGACACAAAGTGGAGATATGAGCAGCCGGATCTTGTGATCAAGGCGAAGCATGGAAGACAGAAGAACTTCCAGCTCAAGAGACTCATCGAAGATAGCACCCTCTTTACCGAGTATCCTATCCTTAAGGATGTGAAGGTTATCTATGAGCCGCTTCCGATGGGAGACAGAGGATTCGTCAAGTACGTGGACGGAAAGCCGGAGATCCATATCAATGTGGATGCATACATGGAGCAGAACCCTGTAATCCTTAAGGCAATCAACGACTTTGTGAAGAGGCATAAGGACATAGCGGATGTCTTGGGCGAGAAGAGGGATCTGGCAGCTCTCTCTCCTGAGCAGAAGAAGCTTGTGATGGAAGAGCTAGGCAAGGTCTTCATCGCAAACAACCCTTACACCGACAAGGTAGGAGGAAGAGACATCCTTGTTCATGAGATCCAGCACATCATTCAGCATGAGGAAGGATTCGCTCAGGGTGGAAGCGATAAGATGCTTGATACCACCAACCCTCAGACAAGGGCAATGGTTGACTATATGCGTAAGGAAGTTGACCAGCTGACAGCTGAACTCTATGATAATTTCAACAAGCGGATGGATCTTAGAAGAGAAGCGAGTGAGGCGGTCAAGAGAGGTGATAAAGAAGCTGAGCAAAGAGCAAATGACGAGAGACTCCGACTTCACATGGAGTTCAATAGGATGACCAAGAGGGTTGCTTTCCTTGAAGACAGATTGGGCAAGGTAAAGAGATTAGGCATTGAAGGCTATAAGAACCTTGCTGGCGAGGTTGAAGCACGTAATGTGGCTAGCCGACTCATGGATTCTGCTGAGGAGAGACGAAATACACTTCTCAGTGAGACCGAGGACGTGGCAAGAGAAGACCAGATCTTCCTTCTTGATAATGTCATGATGAAGGCTGACGAGTACATGGCTACGCAGGGCGTTTCTTTCCGCATCACTCCGGAGCAGGATAAGGCCTACATGGACGCGGTGAATGCCGGAGACATGGAGACCGCTCAGAGGATGGTGGATGCAGCCGCAAGAGCAGCAGGGTATGACTCTCCTAAGTTGTATCATGGTACTCAAAGCTTTGGATTTACAAAGATTGACACATCTAAGTCGGATGATAGAATGTCATTCTTTGCTACCGAGTCACCTGCTATTGCAAGATCATATTCTAGCGTAGGCGGAGAAAGGCTGATAAGTAGTGCCCCATCAAAAGAGGAGATCAAGAAAGCGGCACAGGAGTGGGGTGAAGCAGCAGAGGAAGCACTGCTCGAGTATTCGCAGAGACTATATGCAAGGCTCAATCAGGATCAAGAGATAGATGCTGATGAGTTTATGCTAGACCTTACCGATGGAGTGTACTCTATAGAGGCACGAGTCGAAGAGGGAGAATTGTCTCTAGGTGCAGCTGTATATGAAATCTACGATGTGTTTGATGCAATACTGAATAAGTATTACAGCAAGCAGAAGTACGATTCAATACAAAAGTTCCTTGATGAGAAACCTGCAGTTTGGGAAGAGCGCATCGATGTGGCACGTGCATACTTTGATTACTTTAACAAGCTAATCAATGGTGGTGCATACGGCAACTACTCGTTCTATGCCAATACATGGGGCATGCTCGAGGTAGAATGCAACGGTAGCAATTGGAATGATATCAAGAGTGGGGATCTTCCTGACAGAGATTACTCAACTACAATCATGGGTAAGCCTTGGAAAACAAGGGGTGTTGCTAAGTACGCCAAGGAAGAAGGCTATAAGGGCGTTATCTTTAAGAATATCGTTGATCCGGGAGGAAGGGCACATGTGGACAAGAAAGACAGACTCGCAACTATTTACGACTTCTTTGACCCACAACAGCAGGTTAAATCCGCAGATCCTGTTACCTACGACAACGATGGCAAAGTAATCCCACTCTCGGAGAGATTCAATCCGGAGAATGCGGATATCCGTTTCCGCTTTACACCGCGTACAGACGAGCAGCGAGAGCAGCTCTTCGACAAGGCTAAGGCACACTATGGTCTTACCAATAATTTCAATGCTTCCGGCTACATGCTCCCGGATGGTTCTCTCCTCGACTTCTCAGAAGCAAACGATGGAGGTGATCCTAATAGACGTTCGCTTGACCACAGAGACATCGAAGGCCTTATAATGGACGAGGGTAAGGAGTATGACTCTCGCTACCACTATGTGGTGGACTTCGTTGACGAGGGTGCAATCCGCATGCTTCCAGAGGCAGCTGGATTCCAGCTCTCTGTCCCTCCTACTGCCGAGCAGAGGAGCAGGCTCATGGACTACATCTATAAGCACAATGGTGAAGTGATCATGGAGATCACTGACGAGAATGGCAGTCCTAGAGTCTACATGGAGTACAACCGCAGGACTTCTCCTTCACGTATCTTCAGCGATATGGACCGATTCTTCAATGAAGGTGTTGTGCCGGGTATCCCTCCTCTCAGATTCAGAATTGCCAACGACAATCAGGCAATCTTCGTTTCCAATGCAGCGAAGGCCGTAGAGGGAATCAAGCAGGAGAAGGCTACTCCAGAGCAATGGCTGAAGATGATCGAGAAGAATGGTGGTCTCAAAGCCGGAGAAGACAAGTGGATGGGACTCTCTGACTTCTTGAAATCTTCTGACAAGAAGACTCTCACCAAGCAGGAGGTGCTTGACTTTGTCAATGAGCATATGATTGTCATTGAGGAGACACATTATCTTCAGTATGCGGAAGAGGCTGCAGCCGACTCTCATAGAGAGATTGTAGACAGGCTTCAGGAGAAGTTCAATGCCTATGTCGCAGAGTATCATGAGCAGAATCCTGACGCAGATGAGTACGCAGATCCGGCAGGAGAATATGCAATAGAGAAGCTCCGCGAGGAAATGGAAGATACCTTCCCATATACAATCGAAAAGGTATACGGCAATGAGGTGTATGTCACTTTCGACTATGAGGATATGGAAGAGATGGAGAAGTGGTCTGAGAAGCTTGGCGTGGTATATGATCCTCAGTATCAGATTAACTCGACAAGACTCAACTACACAACTTCTGGTCTTAATAACAAGCATGAGATAGCTCTTACCGTGCCGACTATCGAATCATGGAACGAGACAGATGAGGTTCACTTCGGTGAAGCAGGAGGGGGTCGTGCTGTGGCATGGATTCGCTTTGGAGAAACCACTATAAAGAACAAAGAGTCGGATGAGGCTTTGTATAATCAGTCTATTGATGAGCTGAATGCGTTCTGGGATTCAATGCGTGAGAAATACGGTAACGGATGGCAGGAGTATATGTCCGAAGAGGAGAAACTCAGAGAAAAGGAAATCGTTGCTAAGTATAGGCAGCTTCGAAAAGACAACTATCGCAAGGTCCTCGTCATCGATGAGATCCAGTCCAAGAGACATCAGGAAGGTAGAGAGAAGGGATATAAACCCAAAGATTATTGGCCTCTACGAACAAAGTATCTCACCACAAAGACTGTTTATGATAGTTTTTATGGAGATATGGAAGGAAAGTATGGAGAGGCTTTTTCTGAAGCATCCACAGAAGAGGACTTTAGAAAGGTGATGAGCGAAAGCGATTTCTCTCAGATGTTGAGAATAAAAGAAGACTTTGAGAGAGCATCGAATGCTTATATACCTTATCGAAATTCCGTTCCTGACGCTCCTTTCGACAAGAACTGGCATGAGCTTGCTATGAAGCGTATGCTTCGTTATGCTGCCGAGAATGGCTACGATATCATTGCTTGGACTAAGGGAGAGCAGCAGGCAAATAGATATAATCTTGGTAAGATTTACAACGAGATTGAGAGAGAGGATAATCCAAACATCGAAGGAAGAACATTCTCATTTAGCGGTGGAAACTATGACAAGGTCACTGTGAATGAAGATGGTGTTGTTGTTGATTCTACAATAGAGGAAGCAAAAGGTAAATCTTTAAGCGACTTGGTTGGAAAAGACCTTGCTGTCAAAATGATGTCGTTAGAAAACTATGACACCATTGATGAAGAAGACCTCCGCATCGGTGGCGAAGGTATGAAGGGATTCTACGATAGGATGCTCCCTGCTTTCATGAACAAGTACGGAAAGAAGTGGGGCGTTAAAGTGGAAGACATCGAACTTCCTAACCTCGAGGATGGTCTCACTATGCACTCTGTTCCTGTGACTGACGAGATGAAGGCCTCAGTCTTGGAGGGTCAGGTGATGTTCAGAACTATCCCTATCACTCAGGAAGTTCAGGACGAGATGGATGCCATCAAGGCATCGGCTATCGTCATGGGCAACTACCTTAAGGCTCCAAATGGTGCTGACACCAACCTCACTCCAGAGCAGTGGGCAATGGTCCGCACAAAGGCTTTCAGGGCTTGGTTTGGCTTATGGGAAGAAAACTTTTTATTTGACAACCTCTTGAGCAGGGGCGGCAGCATAATGGGAGATACAGTGGTCGACTCTATTGCTAATAGCAAGATTCTCGATTCGGTTATCGCTTCTATCCCCGTTAATGTGATGAATAACCTCGGAGGGAAGAAGAGGGCGACCCAAATGTTGCTCCATAACATACCTATGTTCGTAGATGTAATGACCCTTTCCTCTACTGATGCGGACATATTCACCTTTGCTGTGTCCGCGATGAAGGTTATCGCACTCACGAGAGCAAAACTTTCTTCTACCGAGTCGACTTCTTCTAACGGCAAACTCCTTTCCGCACTGGACACACTTCAAGATAATTTGATCTTTTCTCTTGCAAGTCTTGCCAGTACCAGGAAACTGACCGATGCTTCTATAGTATTCCCATCTACAAGGGATAGAGCAGAACATCTTATTGTTAGTGGGCTTTCCGCAATGTTTACAGATATTCATAATCTTAATAATTTAGGAATTAAAGATAACGAAAATATTGCTAAATACCAAACCACTCTTAAAGAGATTGCAGATGCGGTTGACACCGTAGCATCAAAAGTTATTGATGAGAATGGTGAGCCTAAGGTGGTTTATCACGGCAGTCCAAATGCTTTCACGGCTTTTGATAAGGATATGATTGGAGAGACCACTGATCCGGGATTCTATGGACAGGGATTCTACTTTGCGACCACAAAGGCAGAGGCCAAAGGATATGGCAAGCATATCATTGATGCTTTTGTGAGCCTTAAGAATCCCCTTGACTTGAACACCGTCTATGAGCAGTCAAACAAATGGGATGGCGAGACTGCTGACGGTGCAGTAAGATGGTGGTATGGACTTGCTTCCATGTTCCCTGAGCAGGTGGGAGATGTTACATATGCCTCAATCGAAAGAGGAGATTGGACAATCTTAGAACTTAAGGATCGCGTTGATGAGCTTGCCAAATCTTCTGAGACTCCGTTTGCAGATGCAATGGAAGAGTTCGAGATAGATGATTCATTCTTCGATTGGTTGGAAGAATCTGACATCAATATCCCTGAAGAGTTTACATCGGCACTTGTGGCAAATGGCTATGATGGTGTTATAAATGCCGGAGCAGAAAATAATGAGATTGTTGCTCTGGAGCCTAATCAAATCAAGTCCGCTACTGACAATACCGGAGAGTTCTCTGAGGAGAACGATGACATCCGCTTCAGGACTTCACTTGAACTTGATGAGGAGTTCGGTGATGCTTGGAGAAATCAGCAGAACGAAGATGGAAGACATAGCACTCAGGTAGCAAACACCAAGTCTACATATGAGAAGATTGGCCGTTACCTCGAGGATGCGGGAATGAAGGGTGCTTCTATCCTTGACGCTTCATCTGGACTCGGACTCGGCACACAGGCACTCCGTGAAATGGGATTCCAAGTAGATGATGTGGAGCCGTTCCCAAGCGAGAACCGCGAGGCTCCTACATTCTCATCATATGCGGACATTGATGGCAAGTACGATGTCGTTATCAGCAATGCAGTCCTTAACGTCATCCCGGATGATTGGAGAGCTGACGTTCTCCATCAGATGGCAGCTGCAGTGAAGGAAGGCGGAAAGATGATCATCAACACTCGCCCGGCTAGCAATATCGCACAGCAGGGAGTAGAGGGAAAGACACGCATCACTCTTGATTCTCCTTCCGAGATCCTTGTCAAGAGAGGTGACAGAATCGCTGCATATCAGAAGGGATTCACATCCGAGGAACTCGCTGAGTGGATCAAGTCCGAACTCGGAGAGGGATGGAGAGTCGAGAAGGCTACAAAGAAGAACTCCGGTATCTCAGGCGAGGGAACGGCAGTTGTAATCAAGGAGTCAGATGACACTCGCTTCCGTACTATCGGAACACCAACTGATGAGGTGGTGGCAAATGGTCTCAGCCTCACTCCAGCTCAGACTGCAGAGGTGGCTGCGAACATCTTCGCTGCCCTTCCTGAGGAGAACCGTAAGAAAATTACGGATGGTCTCAACGGCAATATCCTCGGACTGAAGGATGCAATTCTCCAAATTCCTGCAAGCCTTGCAAGCAAGGAGAACTGGAACGAGGAGGACAAGCAGATGGCTGCAGCGGTAAGAGAGGTCGTTCAGGATCTTGTTGATGCAAATCCTACCACAAGACCTCTCACAACCAAGGAAGCATTGTGGATGCTTTACGACTCTACCAGCAAAGTTAAGGATTTGGTGGATGCTGCCAGCAGAGCATTCGTGGCATATAATCTAGGATTCGATCCGGCAAGCATGCAGAGGAAGCGGGAGGTGAGCGATTATCTCCGCTTCCGCACTGCAAGCAATGGTGCTATTGATGCTGCAACTGACATGTATAACTATGAGACAAGCCTCTGGACCGAAAGACTGAAGGAATCTTGGCTTGACATGAATCAGTCGGTTGTAAGCCTTCAGAAGGCAATGGCAGAGGCATCAGGAATGCCAATCGAGCCGTGGGAGAATCTCGAGTTCGCTTTGAATAGACTCTCGTCTAAGTCATACGCAGATAAGAAGAAGTACTTGCGTGACTTCCTTATGCCTATGTGGGATGCTATAATTGAGATTGTCAAGGTGGATGGAAAGAGCATCGAGGAGATCGAGCGATATATGATGCTGAAGCATGGTCTTGAAAGAAACAAGAAGTTTGCTACAAGAGATGCGAAAGACTTCTATCGCACAATGTATGATCTTGTGGCCGAGAGGATGAAGAGCCAGTCACACGCTCAGCAGGTTGTTGCTCTCTCAGAGGCTAAGAAGAAGTTGGCTGACATCGATGCTCAGATCGCTGTTGCGTCAAGCTCGCAGCTCCCAAGACTCAACGAGGCTAGAGCAAGAGCACAGTATGAAGTGAATGTGGCTGACCTTGTTCTCCGTGGAGACGAGAAGCAGAACGAAACTGAACTGCAGGCATACTATGACGCTATCGATAACGAGGCAGATCCTAAGTATCGTGAATTCCGCGAGAAGGACTATGGCGGATTGACTTCAATGTTCGTAGACACAACCGAGGTACAGAGGTCTAAGTATAAGTCTGAAGAGGCTTATCAGAAGGCCGTGCTTGCTGCGACAACGCCTAGATATGATGATGTGGCTGCAATGGAATCTGCGGCTGAAAGAGAGGTGTCATTATTCGAAAAGGTGGTAGGAGCCAAGAATCTCTGGGATAAGGTGAATGCCGCAACCAAGGAGACTCTCCGTCATCAGTATGAGAGCGGAATGATCACCATAGAGCAGTATGAGGCGGTTCGTGATATGTTTGACTTCTACGTTCCTCTCAGAGGTTTCGCAGACAATACTGCAGAGGATATGTATTCTTATTACATGAACAACTCGGCAGGCGGCTTCACTAAGCCTATCCTTGGAGCCAAGGGTAGAAAGACCAAAGCGGAGTCTCCTCTCGGATGGATCGGAACCATGGCTGAGTCCGCTATTCAGTCTGACAACAAGAATCAGGCTAAGATGTGTCTCTACTACATGACTCTCAGAAGACCGGATCAGAATCTGCTGACCATCACTGAGACATGGTATGAGTATACCGGACATCCGGATGCGAACGGAAAGAAGATCTTCAAGGCGGCATATCCTCCTGCAACAGACCGTGCTCTCAATGCAGACGAGCTCCGTCAGCATATGGAAGACTGGGAAGATGACATGAAGAAGAAGCAGTCAAGAGGAGAGGCTTATAAGGGTTCGCAGAGAGTAGACCTTAAGGATAGTGTGGTATTCCAAGATACAAAGGAAGAGAAGGAGCATATCATTCGCGTGAAGGTCGCAGGAAAGGATTATAGCATTCTCATAAATGGCAACCCACGTGCTGCTCAGGCAATCAATGGTCTTCTCAACCCGGATATTGAAGAGAATGCTGGATTAGAAGCTTATAAGTGGCTTCAGAGATTTGTGACTTCTGGACTTACATCGGCATCCCACAACTTCTGGCTTACCAACTTCCAACGAGATTTGCTGATGTCAATTCCTAGAACACAGTTGCAGCATGGCGGAAAATTCGCAGCAAGATATGCGTGGAATAGACACAAAGCGTGGAGAGTATTCCTATATCTATTCAAATCAGAGAACAAACCTTTAGGAAACTCTTATTTTGAGAAACTTTATAAGGAATTTGCCGAGAATGGAGGTATAACTGGCTACACAGTCCTTGCAAACAATAAAGAATATGAAAAGTTCTTTGATAAGTATGCAAAAGAAGCACAGTCTCCGCAGTTGGTTAAATTCTTGAAGGCGATAAAAGATGGTTGGTTCAATTTAGGAGAAGCTATAGAGCAGGTTTCTCGATTTGCGGCTTATGTCACCGCGAAAGAAGAAGGACAAACCACTGAAGAGGCAATACAGGCAGCAAAGGAAGTGTCCGTTAACTTTAATAGAAAAGGCTCGGCTAAGTCAATCACAGCAGACGAAATTAAAAAACTTCGTATGAAGAATGGACTTACCTTCCAACAATACTTTGACTCAAAATTAGGCCACGTTTCTCCTAAAGCTGCGGATGCAGTTACAAAGGCAGTAGAGGGATTGGTTATGGGATTATCTGCAATACCTTACTTTGGAAGACTGTTGTACTTCTTCTTTAATGCAGGTGTGCAATCAACTAGTAGTTTGGCTAGACTTGCAAAGCAAAAGCCGGGAGCCGCTCTTTCGTGGTTCGGAGCCTATGCCATAGCAGGATTTTTGATGTACGAGTTAATCGGGGCTCTATGGGGTGACGATGATGAAGAAGTTTATCAGAATCTTCCTGAGTATGAAAGAAGGAATAGCATACTCGTACCAGTAGGCGATGGGGTGTACTTAAAGTGGGCGTTACCACAAGAGTTGAGAACTGCCTTTGGAATGGGAGATGCAGTAGCACAGAGGGTGCGTGGTTTGTCGCATCATAAGCAGGGATTAGATGCTGTGTGGGATGTGGCTGGAGAACTTACTGACTTCCTCCCTATTAATCCTTTGGAAAGATATGGACTTAATCCAGACCTTCTGACTACCTTGGCAGAAATTAGGCATAACGAGAGTGGATTCGGTAGTCCTATCTACAAGGAGTTTGCATGGAAGTCGGAAGAGGAAATGAAACATTATCCTAAGTATCGTTTGGCTACTCCAAAGACGAATCCAATCATTGTAGATGTGGCTAAGTTCCTCAATGATGTTACTGCGGAACACGAAGGCGAGGCAGGATGGATAAATTGGAACCCCGCAAGTATCGAGCATGCCTTAAAGGGATATCTTGGTGGTAGATATACTACTATGTTGGAACTATATTACATGGGAAGACTACTTGCTGGTAAGGAAGAGTTTACTATCAAGAACACGCCTTTTGCAAAAAGAATTCTCCTCTCGACAGACGAGATAAATATGTATTCTCGAGTCAACGAGCAGTTCTCGTTCTATAAGGGCGTTGCAGACAACGCCAAGAGAGTGGAGAAGGAATATAGGGAGTCAGATGATCCTTCAAGAGCTGATGCTTATCGTGAGGAGGAAGACTGGAGAATCTATCTGCTCTACAAACAGTACGAGCAGGACTTCAAGGACGTGAAGGAGAGATTGGATAACGCTGTTGACAAGGAGGAGGAAGATCTTCTTAAGCAGGAGCAGAATGTTCTCCGCGAGATGTTCTTGGATGACATCGCCAAGGGAGATGTTCCTGAGGTAACCTTCCAGATCCGAGAGGATGTGAAGAGGTTCGACAAGGAGATCAAGGCTATCATGAAGCCAGTCACCGATGCCAACAAGGAAAGGCTGGAGAAGCGAAGAACTGGTGATGTCGATGGAATGCTCAAAGCGATCGAGCGAAGGGATTCGCTGAAGGACACTCCGGAATACCAGAAGGCAGATGAGTTGAATGAGGACTTGAAGAAGATCAAGCAGCAGCTCAAAGACCTCGGCTCTGTGCAAAGAGGATCTCAACGAGACTCGGTCATCGGAGAGTTGCAGAAGAACTATGATGCACTAGTCCGGAAGATGGAGCAACTATAAGAAAAAGGGAGGGCATTGAGCTCTCCCTTTCTTTGTTACATAACCGTGTTCACTTTGGCCACATCTCTTGCCTCGATTGCACTGCCTAGCGTCTCGCAGATTGTGTCGAGGACCGCGGAGCATTTCTTAAGAACTGGCTCTTCCGGGTTGGCCTTGACTTCCGGCAGCGATAGATTCGACAAGATGAAGTCGTAAAGCTTCTGAGCCTTCTTGGTGTCCACGATGACCACACCCTTTTCAGTCCTTCTGGAAGCAAGGCCCATAGCGTGAATAAGGGCAGCTGATTTTGATTCGATCTCGCGAGGGAGATATAAACCACACATTCCATCCATCCTAACTAACATTTATTGGTTAATGCCTCTACATTTCCAAAGGGTATGCCAAACGCACATGGTTTCGGTTGTAAACATAAAGTCCACCATGGTAATACCTTAAACATCTTTGTCGAAGTTGAAATAATATGTTATGGCAAGACACAGAATAGGAAACGATATCACCATTGTATGGACCGTCAATGATGGCAACGGTAACCCTCTGCTGCTTTCGGATAAGGACGTTCGTCTTTACTATAGCTGCGAGAGCGGACGTTATAAGGCAGAGATTACGATTCAGGATACAAATAAGGTCGTGTGGGATTTTTACGGAGGACTCCAGAAGGCACTGGGGGCCTACTCCCTTACTTTGGAAATCCTGCAGTCAGAAGGCAAACGCAGCATCAAGAAAGACGTATGCGGAGCTTTCATTCTTGTAGGGAAAGACTGCGAGGCTGACGCTAAGGAAACGACTGTCAATGGAGAGATCGCAGTGTACCAAGAGATGATCACTACGAATCTGGATATCGCCCGTATCAGTCCTATCATCCCGGTGATAGTGGAAGATGAGAACGGTGTCGGATATTGGTATGTGGATGGCGTAAATACCGGAGAACGAGCAACCGGAGAAAGTGCATATGATTATGCCGTAAGTAAAGGATATGAGGGCACCGAGGAGGAGTATGCCAATCTGCTTGCAGCAGTAGGAGAGGGAACAATACAAAAAATAGGTGGAACAATATCTTCATCATCTGACTCATCACTTGCATACGGATATGAGAGTCGCATCGATTTGAGTTTAAGTAAAGGTTCAAAGATAAGACTTGACATTGATAATCAAAGTGCATTCGTAAGTGGCAAAACCATTGCTTTTGTTTCTGATGGTTTCTCAGCCACAATTTACAAGCAGTTTCCTTTTAATGCCTTTGATGTTGAGTTGGCAAATGATATGACCTATGTAAGATGTAGTGTCAATCCTCCAAATGTAAGCATAGCAACCGAGGTCGCTATGGTTATGCAAACCGATGGTTTATTGTCTTCTTCTATTGATTCTATTAATGATAGAGTGGAAGCGTTATCGGAAGAAATAACATATCAAATAGGCGAACATTATTCCGCAACTGCTGCCACGCATCTATCTTATGGCTATACTAATCGTATAGACCATAGTCTAAGCAAAGGTGCAACAATTCATATCTCGCTTGATAATCAGAGTGCATTTGTGAATGGCAAAACTATTGCATTCGTTTCGGATGGCTTTGCTACCATTTATAAACAATTCCCATTTGATGCCTTTGATGTTGAGTTGCAGAACGATGCAACATATGTACGATGTTCAGTCAATCCTGACGGAGTAAAAAGTGTGGCTGATGTTGCTTTTGCAATTGATGTGTTCGGTTTCTTAAGTGGTAAGATAAATGCGTTAGAGCAAAAAGATAAGGACTTATTCAAGAGCATCGCAAGACCTATTATCACAGTAATAGATGATGATACATTGGGATATGATTCAGTTAAGTTATTCCATGATGTCTGCGTGCAAAATGGAATCAAAGGAACATATGCGACATTAACAAGTATTGCCTTATCAGATGAAAGGCTCATTTCATTAATGCAGCAATATGAGCAAGAAGGATTTCACTTTGCAATTCATGGGAAAACACAGTCACCAGCTTATTCTCCACAATTTAATGCAGCAGAAGCAGAAAAGGATTTTGTTGAGGGAATGAGGCAAATGCAGTCAGCCAACTTCCTTGATTGGAAATTTTTCATTATCCCATATGGAGCATATCAGCCGGAATTGCAGCAGATGGCAAAAAAATGGGGATGCAAGTGTGCTGTCGGAATTGGACAAAACTCATATATCAAGCCTTCAGAAAAAGTTAATAGATTTTATTTGCCTAGAGCTGGCTTCAATGCAAAAGAAACAGGATCTGTGACTTATGAGCAACTCAAGGCTATGATTGATGAGGCTGCATCTAATAATGGATGGGTGTTGGTCGGCACTCACATTTATGATGGATGGACTGAAGAACTCCTATCAACAAAGTTTGCAGAAATGGTGCAATATGCAAAAAATGCGGGTCTTACATTTGTTACCTTAAATGAAGGATATAGACAATTCGAGCCTTATTTTACATACAATGAAATGCATTAGTAGCCTAACTCGGTAAGTTTATGAAGGACATAATTATGTACATTTGGTGTCTGCCTCAGAATCTTCTGGGACTTCTGCTGCGTGCGTTTTATAAGGGGGTGGATCTCGAAGATGATATCGTGATAAGACGATCGCCAAAGATGAGAGGAGGTATTTCTCTAGGTAAATACATCATAGTAAGCATGTGGGCAAGAGAAATGACGGTTAGACATGAGATCGGACACTGCAGACAATCAAAGAGACTAGGATGGCTTTACCTGCCAGTGATAGGACTGCCGAGCATTGTGTGGGCCGGGCTTTACGGCCGGATCGTCAAGGAGACACCTTCCGGATATTATAAGTTCTTCACTGAGAAGTGGGCTGACAAGCTGGGAGGGATAACAAGATAAAGGGATTGAAATTTCGGAATGTAAACATAAAGTCCAAGCAGACAATAGAGTATCCATTTTTGCGAGGGTACTCTATTTTTTGTTATGAAGCTTTATAAGAAAAGAAATAATCAGAAGGTTGCTCCCAGCAGCAGCGTGGAATACCGAAGAGTGACTCTGGCCGATCCGGAAAGAGATATGTCACTCTTGGAACATTGTGCCACGCTTTGGGACAATCTGCGTCCTTTCCGCGAAAGAAGAGCGAGGGCGATGAGATTCGTGTATGGTGACCAATGGGGAGATACCATCAAGGTCAAAGGTAAATCAATGAAGGAAAGGGACTATATCGCCTCTGTGGGCAATGTGGCCCTTCAGACAAACCAGCTGAAGAAGATCGTAGAGACTGTGTCCGGTGTCTACGTCAAGGAACAGAACGAGCCTGTCTGCAAAGCTAGAGCACGTGAAGAGCAGATTTATGGTGAGCTGATGACTACAGCTCTTCAGACTAACTGGCAGATCAACGATATGCCGCTGCTCATTGACTCGGCAATCAAGGAGGTTCTCATCGGAGGTATGGCGTGCATCCGCGAGTGTTATGAGTATAGAGACGGAGACATGGACTCTTGGAGTGACATCTGTCACCCTAACTATATGTTCTTCGACTCTACCATGAAGGACCCTCGTTACAAGGACATGGAGATCATCGGAGAGATCCATGACATCACCTTCGGCCGATTCTGCGAGAAGTTTGCCAAGTCAAGGGAGGACGTGAAAAAGTTTGCCGATTGGTATCGCAGCGAGTCAAGCCCAATGTGGCTGGAGACTGTCGAGGATATCAACGACAAGCACAAGGAAAGCGAGATGACCTTCTGGACTCCTAAGGATAACAGCCTCTGCCGTGTGTACGAGGTTTGGAGAAAGGAAAGCCGTGACCGCTTCAGAGTTCATGATGAGAATACCGGAGAGCTCTATGTCATCAATGCAGACGATACGGAGTCCATTGAGGCAATAGAGACTGAGAATGCAAAGAGAGTAGCATTGGCTCTTCAGCAGGGATGGAACGAGGACGAGATTCCTTTGATCCGTTACAAGGAAAACTTCTTTGTAGATACATATTGGTACGGCCGCTATCTCACTCCTCAGGGATATATCCTCTGGGAAGGTCCTTCACCTTACGAGGAGAGAAGACATCCTTATGCTATGATCCTGCTGCCGATGACTGATGGTCAGATCGTCTCATATATTCACGATGCAATCGACCAGAACATCGCAATCAACAGACTTATGACTCTGCACGATTGGATGATCCGTGCCGGACTCAAAGGTGTCACCTTTGTCCCTGCTGATCTTGTTCCAAAGAACATGACGAATGCGGAGTTCGCGGAGCAGTTCACCTCTATAGACGGAGTCATCTTCTATGAGCCTAAGAAGCATCAGCAGAAGCCTGAGACCTTCTACGGACATACCGGAACCTTGAACCTTGCGGAGATCGTGAGGATGATGTCGGATCTCATGGAGTCATCGGTATCTGTGAATGCCGCTATCCGAGGAGAAGGTGTGAAGTCAGGAACGGCTGCAGCTCTCTATGCTCAGCAGACACAGCAGTCCGCTACGCCTATTGCGTCACTGATGATGAGATTCGGTGTGTTCGTCAAGCATGTGGCTACACTGAAGCTCGCCAACATCCAGAAGTTCTACGATCCTAAGAGATACGAGGAGATAGCAGGTCAGCTCTCTACCATGGTGGATATTAGCAATACCAACTTCCGTTTAGCAGGCAACATTGAATATGATCTCTCGGTTTCTCAGAGTACATCTACTCCGATCTATCGAGCACTGAAGACTCAGATCCTTATGGACTTTGCTGCCAACGGATTCATCCCGCCACGCTTCGTCTTCGAGTTCGGAGATGTGCCGGGATCGGACGAGATCCTCCAGAGACTCGATGCGATGGCTCAGGAAAATGCGGACCAGCAGATCGCTCCGGACTATGAGGAGAAGAAGCAGATGCTTACTGCTCCGGCTCAGTAGAAAACAAGAGAATAAACGAAAAGGGGTGCCGAGAGGCATCCCTTATTTTATGAAGAAAGGGACTGAACCTCACGGCTTCAATCCCAATCGATAGCGTTTTTGCCCTACAAAGATAGTAAAAATATTATATGAGATTGGCTCTCTTCAGGATCATGTGGATAAATGCGAGCCTTCTTGCCTCTTTGTCCACTTCCGCCAAGCCGTTTCTCTCTCCGGCATCCGCAGTATGGTACCAAGATCCGTTTCTGACCTTTTCCATATTTTCGGTACGCAGGTTGAAATGCTTCTTCACCTTGCGGAACTGGTCTCTGTTGTACGTTTCAAGCACAGAAGGATCGGAGTAACTAGAGATGACGTAGATGGTTGTCTTCTCGTTCTCGTGTCTTTCGTCTGCAATCTTGACGGCCTTCTTGTAAAGGCGGTTCGCGTAAGCTGTGACTACATAGCTTGCGAGTCTTTTGAAAATCTTCTTCATATATATGATGTTAAAAGTGTGATGCTGAGTTAGGGTCGAATTCGATGCGGTTGCTCGAGGTGGCGGTCTTCTCTATCCACTCAGGGAGCTCCATGTCGCAGAAGCACACCCAGAGAGCGATGGCGGTACACATGAGCACGTCATCGTGCATTCCTTCTCCCGGAGGAGCGGAGAACTGACCTCGTTCGTTCTTCTGGTAAAGAGCAAGCTCCGTGCAGCAGTACTCGCTCTGCTCTATCCATAGCTGGTCTCGCACACATCCGATCAGATGAGCGATGATCATCGGCTTGGTGGATGTGTTCGTGTGGAATCCCCATCTGGTAGGGACTCCTTCCTTGATCTGCTCCGCACTGGCCTTGCGTGCGTAGAGATTGTCGTATATATCCGAAATGGTGTCAAGGATGTACTCGGTCATGTTTCCGTCCACATCCCTTTCCCTGTCCTTGGTCTCGAGCGTATTGGACTCGATCACAAGCAGTGCGTTGTCATACCACTTCGCTATCCTTGCTGCATCGTAAGCCAAGAGGTCATGATCGGTATGATATCTTTGCTCTGCAACGAGCACAGGTTTTCCACCGATGTTCTTCTCCATGGCGAATCTGTCGAATACGCGGATCACGGACCAGTCGGCCTTCTTGCTGCGGCCACCGACATCGACCGCCACAAGGTAACGGTTGGTCATGGGAGCCGAAGTGTCCGGCTTAGCCCATACCCATAACCTTCCGTTCGTGATGTTGTCGAAATGGATATTTTCCAAGGCATCGGTTCCCTTGACATCTTTTGCATAGAGCTCACCTTTCCACTTGGGAGCCCGGCATCCTTTCTTCAGCTCGTCAATGCTGTCTATGCTGAAGACCTTCGTTCCTGAGAACTGGAATGCCTCGATATCGTCAGACGGAGCCTCGGATGCCATGTCCGCGAAGTCATCCACTCCCTTACGTGCGTGCCTGTACCAGTTGATGCCTTCAAGGGTCGCACCTATCTCCCATAGATGCCAATAGTATTTGCCGGAATCCAGCCAGTTCTCATTAGGAAAATCTTCGTCCTTATGAGACACCAGCCATATGATGAATTCTTCATAGTCATCTATAGGAAGGGTATCATGTGGAATCTGCCACCATGCAATGAACACCGGAGTGGAAGAACTCTTTCCGTGCTTCGCTCGCATGTACTCTGCGTGGAAGTAGTTGCCTGCTCCCTTAGGGGTAGACTCCTTGACCTTCATCGCATTCGGCCTATGCAGGATACCTCCTTCGATAGAGCGGATAAGGTCGGCAGGTCTTTTCTTTGGAGTATTCTCCCATACTCCAACTTCGGAGTGGTGCACTCCCTCTCCAGAGTATCCACGAAGAGCATCCGGATTCTCAACCGAACCGATGCGGAAGCGAGATCTTGTCACTGCCTTTCCATGTGAATCCTTAATAAGGTATTCTCCGGTCTTGCTGTCTTGGGTGATTTCAAGTCTCTCGTTAATGGGAAGTCCGAGACTCCATGCATCATAACTCTCCATAGACCTGATGAGCATGTTGGCAATGTTACCTGCCACAGGCTTTGTCTGAGCGCAGACCGCGAAGGAATGCTTCACAGCGCAGTAGAGCCCTATCCACATCTGGTAGAATATGCAGAATGTAGATCCTCCCCACTGACGTGCCTTACATATAATAATATCGATAGGCACGCCTGCCTTCCTGAGTTTCTCGCAGATATTGAGGACGATAATCTGAGGGTTGTTCAGCTTGAATGGAACCATCTCTCCGGTTTCTTTATCCTCAATACGTATCTCATAGTATGCCCAGAACGAGAAGTCGTGGGTGAAGCGAATGCAGAAAAGAGATCTGATTATATCCTCAACGGATGGCAGCTCTTCGCAATCGTCAAAGTCGGTTGTTGTCTTGAGATACTTCTTTATTGATCCTGCAAGCATGATGGCCTGCACAAGAGGAATATTTTTCAGCTCTTTTGGCACATATTGCACTGGAATCGGAAAGTCGGGTATGGTCAATAGGAATCTCTCTCCCGGTGCATCTTGACCAGTGATTGGGTCAAACTCTGCACGGAGAGCCTTCATCCTTTTCGCATTCTCAGCTAGGATCTCATCAACAATATGTTGCTCTACTGTAGTCACGACAGATGCTATTGAATACCCTATAAGCTCCAGCTGCTATGCAGCCAAGCACGAATGAAACGATATGAGTAATAGCCGACACCTGAGGGATGAATGCCATCAGGATGGTTATTGCGAGGAATGTAATAACGGAGGAGCTAACCCACCATCTGTCCTTGATCGAAGGCGTTCTGAGTCCTACCAAGGCGAAGATGATATTGGAGAAGCCTACAGGGTCAGCAGAAGAGGCGAACCATGATATCGAGGCTATGAGATAGGCCCATAAGAATGGGCTTAAGCCATAGGCCTGTCCTCTGCGGAACAACGCCCAGATGGACATGCAGTTCACCGCTAGGTGGAAGATGTTAGCGTGAAAGAAATGATGAATCAATGATATGCACCCATGATCCTGATGAAGGAACACCGGGCATCCGAACAGCAGCTGCATGGTGACAAGCAAGCCGATTATTACTATACGTATATTGTTACCTTCCATACCTGCTTGCTATTTCTTCGTTCCTGAGGACTATCTGCTCGGAGATGATGCGTGATGCTGCCTGATGGTCGATGAACCATTCCGGGGCAGGCATGTCCACTATGGCTCCGCAGAGCTCGAGGTGATTGAGGGCACTGTAAGGGAACTGCCCCTTAAGGTTGTTGTAGATGTCAAAGAGGGCCTCGAACTTCCTTCTCTTGTTCGGCCTCATTTTGCAGAACTCCTTGCCTCTGAGCCAGCAGCTGATCACTGCCGCACAGAACTCTTTTGAAACGAACCATCTCGGTGCTTCATGCTTTCGAACGAAATCGACTGCCTGTCTCTGGTCGACAAAGTCGTTCTCCTCGAGAGCTTTCTGATAAGCGTGGAAGAGTTCTTTATCCCTACGCTCTCTCAACATCATGTCTCTCATATACTTATAAACTTGCTAATCAAATTTATCTCGAGAATTTTGAGTTTGTAAACATAAAGTCCACTCACCTTGTATTGTAAATATTTTTGTTCATGCATGTTGCAGAATAAACTTTAATATTTTGATACAAATGGCTGAAACAGAAAAAGTTACAAGACCGATGGATAGGCTTCGAGATAGATATGCTTCGAAGTATCCAGAGAAGGAGTACAGTGGCGAAAATGCTGAAGATGCTTTAGTTGCTGATGTCCTTGCAGAACTTGAAGACTTCGATGCTCGTGCAGGGGAATTCGAAGAGGGAAGAGCTCAGTCTCAGAAGATGGTGGATTTGTTCAACCGCGACCCTCGTTCTTCACGTTATCTGCTCGCCCTTGCTTCAGGAGAGGGCAATCCAATAGACTATCTTCTTGACATCTACGGACCGGATCTGCTTGACGCTCTTCAGAGCGAGGAGGGCAGAGCTAAGATCGTAGACAGCAACAACAAGTGGCTCGAGAAGAAGGCTTCAGAGGAGTCGACCATGCATGGCCGAATGGACAACTATGAGAAGTCCATCAATGAGCTCGCAGCATTTGCCTCTGAGAAGGGCCTTTCCGATGATCAGGCTGTTGCAATCTTCGAGAAGGTCAATCAGATCGGCTTCGATGCTATCGAGGGAATCTACACACGTGAGTCGTTCCAGATGGCGTACGATGCTATGAACTACACTACAGATGTGGAGCAGGCCCGCAAGGAGGGCGAGATCGCTGGCAAGAATCAGAAGATCGAGGAGAAGCTTGCCAAGGTGAAGCCTTCGATGGAGATGCCTCCTGCAGTAGGCGGTCAGGGTGCTGGTGTTGCCGAGAGAAAGGATCAGCCTCGCAAGGTCAACATGTTCGGAATTTAAAACCTTTTAAAACAAACAAATAAGATGAAAGGAATTTTCAACAAGTCACTTTTCAGCAACGCATTCATGATGTTGCTGTCAGTGCTCGCTGTGGCACTAGGTGCTGACAGCTCGTTTGCAATGTCAGTTGCTGACGCAGTAGTCACAACTGAGTCTACTACCGCTACTGCTGACGATAAGGGTCTTGAGACTCAGCTCGATGGCAAGGCGGCTACCGCTACTCATGCGACAGAGACAGGTTTTGAGGAGGAGGAGATTGAGCAGAAGATCGCAGTCTTCCGTCCTTACCGATTCCCTCTGGAGTATGATATCATCAAGAACGCACAGCAGGTTGCTGTGAACTCTTATCACCCGGTACACTACCGCTCAGGTTCTAATGTTCTCGAGGCTGAGGTAGGTGCTGCAGTATCAGCAGCGGCTGCTGGCAAGGATGTGAAGCTCACAATCCCTAAAACTAGCATCACTGGTGAGGAGTGTCTCGTTCCATGGTCAACAGTATACGCTAAGGGTGTACAGGGTTATGCTGAGGATGGCACTGAGGATGGCGAGCTCTGCTTGTTCATCACTAGCACAGATGCAGCTAACATCTATGCTCAGGCACTCAACTCTAGTGCGACTGTGAAGGTGACTCTTCCTGTAGGTACAAAACTTATCGTGGGTACTACAGCGGGTTATGAGGCACAGATGGTTGTCGAGCCGGATAACTATCAGCCAGTAGCTGTAGAGGTTTATCTCCAGAAGAAGCTCTCTAACATCGTCTTCACAGACGAGTGGCTTGATCAGGCTAAGAAGGTGCCTTTCATTGAGAAGGACATCCGTAACAACGCACTCTTCAACTTCAAGAGAAAGAATGCACGTACACACTGGCTTGGTACAAAGAAGAGAATCAAGGTGAAGGTTGATAACCTCGGTGAGCAGTTCGTGTACTTCGAGGAGGGTGTGCTCCGTCAGGTTCCTATGTTCTACCCATACGCTAACAAGACCCTTAAGTTCGAGGACCTCAATGCGATCGCTAAGATGCAGTTCGCTAAGTACTCTGCAAACAACGAGGCTCGCGTATACTGCGGTAAGAACGCAATCGAGAGACTCCTCAACATCGACATGACCGTTCACAAGGAGATCAAGTTCGAGGATGTAAACGAGATGGGTATGACAATCCGCAAGTGGAAGAACAACTTCGGTACCCTCGAGTTCGTTCACGACCCTACTCTTGACGATATCGGATACGAGGACTTCTTCGTAGTTGTTGACATCAAGAACGCAGTTCGTTACGTTAAGCGTGACCAGCGTACTGACAAGCAGGACATGAAGAAGGGTACTGGCGAGGTACAGGAGGCACAGAGAGAGATCTTCTCTATGATTGACTGTATCGCTCTCAAGGGCTACAACGCAATCCTCGTAGGTCCAGCTGAGGAGATGGGCATGGTTGCAGGTCTTACTGCCGCTCAGAACATCTACAGCGTAGCTGCTGAGCTCCCTTCATCTCCAAAGGAGGGTACTATGGTTTGCCTCACAGCTGACAATGGCGGCTTCAAGAAGGATGAGATCGTAATCTTCCTTGATGGCAAGTGGGAGGTATTCAACGGAGACCTTTCCTAATCTAGGTCAAATATAAAACGGGAGGGTGAGCACAAAACTCTCCCTCCCTTATTATTAAAGCGAAACATACTATGATTACAAAGAAATACGGAATCAGGAATACTAGCGAATGCGTCCTTCGTCTACCTGTAGGCAAGGGATCAGTCGTATGTAATTTCACCAATGGTAATCTTCAGTCTAAAGAGCCGATTCCGGCATCGTATACAACCAGCAATCCTATCATCCAGCATGTGATCGAGCATTGCGAGAAGTTTCTTGGCGGCAAGATCTACATCATGGCGGAGTATGACAACGAAGCTTCGGAAGAGACTCCGGGAGTCAAGGCAGAGCCTGAGAAGCCTAAGAAGACCAAGAAGGTCGAGAGAAAAGCTCGAGTGATGGACGAGGTGACCACATTTGGCGAGGCGGTCACTGCCCTCATGACTGAGGATGGTGTCAAGACCAGCGATCTTAAGAGTGTCGAGTCTTGCATCCGTGTAGCGGAGAGCCTCGGCATTTCATTCCCTAATCTTAAAGCAGAGTAAAGATGTATTCATTGACTGTTATGGCCGCCCACGACTATACGAGAAGGGCAATAGATGAGCTTCTGAGTATAGATGACATAGGAATGCTTTCGAATGGTCATTCGTCTGCAGACACTGTCAATCTCCATAAGCTTGTAGAAGGCTTTCTTGTCGAAGCGGTGATCAAGACATATAACCAGACTCCCTCGGCAGCAATGGAAGGAGTCTTCGGTGAAGAAGGGAGAGACTTCTCTCTTTCCTTGAACGATGGCGTGGTTACCATTGTAATGAACGTCCCGGTGTTCAGAATCCTGTCCGCAAGGTGCAGTGACTCCGAGCATACCCTAGGCGAGCTCATTCCTGAGAACAGTGCGGAAGGCCGTAAGCAGCTCAATAAGTATATACGCGGAACGTACGATGATCCTAGACTTGTTCTGTTGGAGAAGTGGAACGGTGACAACATGCCACGCATGAAATACTATACCACTAGAGAAGAGGATGATGTCACTTTCGACATCGAATACCTCCCTTATCCGGAACTTACGGAAGGGTACGTGCTGATCGCTCCGCAGACAAAATATGCTGTGCTTAATAATGTTGTTGCTCTCGTGCTCGACTCTTATAGGGAGACCGAGCTGGCAGACAGATTCAGGAACAAGTCAAAAGAATTATTGGAGGGCTAAGGATGATGGAAAAAGTGCAAAGACATGCTGATAAGTACATCTTCTACGTCTGTCTAGGAGCGGCAATCGTCCTTGGAGCGGTTTCTTTTGTGCTTCCGCCCACAGGCATCATCGATCCCTCAGTGCTTAAGTTCATCGCCCTGCTCCTCGGATTTGCTGCACTTGGTGTTGCTGGACAGAATCTGGCTAACGGAAAAGGAGTGACATTCAGTCATGGAGAAACAGAAGTAACGATAGATGACAATGTGTAGAGAGGAGATCATAAAAGAATTACATAAGTATTTTCAGGTATCGGAGTTGGTGTGCGAGCATACTCACTCCAGATGGGGAGAGCGTTCATGGCAGTTCCTTGATACGGACTACCTTCATGCTCTTCTGATCATTCGCAGAGACATTCTGCAGGTCCCAATGACGTGCAACCATTCTGGTGCAAACCAGCGTGGGCTCAGATGCAATATGTGCGAGTTGGTGAAAGAAAAGACACAGAATTATCTCTCGAGTCATATTCTTGGCAAGGCCGGAGATTTCTCCGTGAAAGGCCTCACTGCCCAGCAGGCAAGAGAGAGAATCAAGAATAACGCCCATCTTCTTCCTTGTAACATAAGGCTGGAGGATAAGGTTACATGGCTTCACTTCGATGTGTTGCCGCAGTTCGGTATTGAAGATAAAGTATACCTTTTTAGAGAATAGTTTTTCGTGGTTAGTTTGGTTAGTTGTTGTGGGAGGTCGGCTGTGAAGTCCACCTCCTTTTTTGACAAGGATAATAATATGACAAGAAGAGTAAAAATAATTCTTATACTCGCAATAATGGCGGTTGGATGCTATGCAATGGGATACATCAGGGCGAGGAGACACTATCTGGATGCAGAGACGATTGTGCATGTGGATACCCTGATAAGATGCGACACAATACGTGTGGAGAGTCCGGTGGAAATAAGGTATGAAAAACTGACTGAAACTCTTATTCTGCCTAAAGTCGACACATTAAGACTGCGAGACACGGTCTATCTTGTCGTGGACAAGGAGATCAAGGAGTATAGGGACTCCTTATATTATATAAAGGTGAGCGGCTACCGGCCTAACCTTGATTACGTAGAGGTGTATCCGCGGACCGAGGTTATTTCCAAAACGGAAACAACCACTCTGAAGCCCGGCCCTTGGAGATGTGGCGTGGATGTCGGACTGGATTACGGATGGATGTGGAAGAAGAGTATAACGCCTAATATCGGAGCAGAGATAGGCTATAAGAAGATCTCTTTAGGTGTCGAGTGCGGAGTCACCATGGCTCTGGAAAACAGTGTTGTGGTGTCTTCTCAGCCATACCTTCAGGCATCGGTAAAATATAGGCTAGTGGGACGATAGATTGGCATGATTTTACTAGGCGTAATCCTAGTAATTACTAGGCTATGTATAAGATGCAGATATTCCAAGAGACGTTAGCAGCGGTAGAAGATGCTATGGAGATAGACTCTGCTCAGATCCTTTCCGGATGCAAGCAGGAAGAAGTTGTGGATGCTCGAGCTCTGCTCATAAAGCTGATGCGAGATAGAGGACTATACCCGGTGCAGATAAGCAGCATAACCGGGTTGAATTCAAGGAGCGTGACACAATTCTTGTTGAGTTTCAGCGAGCGGATAAATACTCGGAAGATCTTGCGAATGAATTACGAAAGTCTGAAGATTAAACTCGGAATAGCATAAGAGTGTTCTCCTTCTTCTTGGGGAGATTGAGTGTGACATTTGTGGCGTGTTAGCAATGGAGCTGGCACGCTAAAATTTTTGTTATATGTCACACATGGTGAAAGATGCACATGGCTATGATGTCAAGGTCGCATCAAAAGGTGCCACCGATTATGCGGTGGTTGGCGGATCGCTGGGAATAGCTTCGTTCCTAGGCTTGAACGCGGGTAACATCCTCGGTGGATGTGGTGGCGGTCTCTTCGGAAACCGCAGCGGTAACTGTGGCTGCTCTCCGGCAGACATGCCTGTCACTCGTTATGAGATGGCGATGCTGCAGGAGATCGCAAGCAAGGACAGCCGCATTGCTCTCCTAGAGGCGAACACCTATCAGGATCAGAAGAGTCTTGAACTCTACAAGTATGTAGATGGCAAGTTCAATTCTATCAACGAGGTGCTTGCTGCTCAGGCTGTGCGTAATCAGGCAATCAATGACTCTATCCAGTCACTCGATTACAAGACTATGCAGGCCATCGCTCTCGAGGCTGAGAGAAGGCAGTGTGCGGACTGCAAGATCGTGAACTATGTCAACTCGACATTTGCTCCCAGACTTGTTACCGACTATACTGCCGGAACAACCTCAGCAGTTGCTCAGGTCTACAACCCTCTCGCTTGCGGCCAGTGCTGCGGTGGAGGAAACACCTTCGCGGGCCCAACCGTTTAAGCGGAGAAGGCGTAAGTCTGATTCCGGGGAGGAGTAATCCTCCCCTTTAAAAGAACACATGATGACAAACGTAGATAAAGTAGGTGCAGCCCTCGGAGAGTGGGGCTTCAATATCGCAAAGGCGGTCCTTCCTCAGCTGAAGATTCCGGTAGGTGGAAAGCTCGGAGGTCTGATGCAGATTCTGGGAGCAGATCCTTCCACCTATAATATATGGAATGAGCTTGGATTCTTGGCGGAGCCTTTGATCAAGACAGCGGTGACTCCTGCAGTGCAAAGGATGCTTGGAGGTATTCCGGACGAGCAGGTGCCGGATATTGCGAACAAGTTTGTGGAGTCCTTCATAGCAAGAGCAGAAGAGAAGGGTTCTGTCAATCTCTTTGGAGTAGATATCGGGAAGCAGTCGTTCGAGAGGCTGAAGGAAATATTGACATATAAATTCGAAGAGTAATGGAAAGCTTGATTAAAAGATATGACGAGCTGTACGAGGATATGGCTTCGGCAAAAGATCCCATGAAGATGATGGCGTTCGGAGACGCGGAGAAATGGATGTTCCATGCCTTGGCTGAGAAGCATCCGGAGCTTGCAGAGAAATGGCTCACTAAGCTAGAAGCAAGCAGATGGCACAACTATCTCTCAGAGAGCGAGGCTGAGGAGATTGCAGAGAAGATTGTGAACCAAGATGGCACAAGGGGACCTCATTGGGATTATAGCGAGTTCAAGAATGCCGTTGAGTCTCTTGGGGAGTCTATGGTTGATGAGCCTTACTATAACTGCTGGGCGTTATGGATAGAGGCCAATGCACTTTATTCAGATCTTCACAGAAGTCTATCTAAGTATATTCCTAAGGAGTTTGAGCCTCAGGCGTACTATGAAATGGCAGTTGCGAAGCTGATGGATATCGATAGGCCTAAGTTCATCCGGGAATACTATAGAATGTAAAGATAAAGTCGACCAAGAAAACATACCAATTATATTGGGCTTCATGGAAATTAAGTATCAAATAACCGATTTGTTGGACTTTATCAAGGAAGACATATCACGCTTGGCAGGAAGGTCCTATTCCGAGGATGGAAGCTCTCTATATGATGGTATGAAGGTTACCAGCAGGGATGAGGCTGTACTGCTCCGTATGCTAGAGGACAGGGACGCGGAGTTGCGAGAGAATATCGCATTCTGCTTGGAGAATTCTGCGGCTGAGTCAGGCTCGTTAACATATAATGTCATAGATGGTGAGGTTAATGGCTTTGCGGCATCCCTGAAGGCTTTGCTCAGGAGGTATCTTGTTGATGGAACTCTCTTGGATTGGTACACTCGCAGCGGAGTGGTAAGCTCGATAACAGAAGAAACCATAGAGGATCTGGAGCTTCGTATCGTCTGCTTGATAAGGAATGGCTTTGTGAAGAAGCCTCTCCAGCCGTTCGGTCCAAGAAACTAAGTTATGGCAAGACAGAAAGGAGATGGTAAAGGCCGTCAAGGCGGAGGAAGAAAGGCAGGAACCAAGAACAAGGCTACCTTATTGAATGGAGAAATGGTGCAGTGCCTGCTTGACGAGAACTTCGACAAGGCAAAGCGTATGCTTATAGAGATAGACGATCCGAACGACTTCTGGAGAGTCTACCTGAAGCTGATGGAGTTCAGACTGCCGAAGATGTCATCGGTGGATATATCTTCAGGCGGAGAGAAGCCGGACTGGCTGGCGAAGATGAAGGAGCTCACGACTCCGAAGAAGTAACGACAAACTACATTTTTGTCACTTGACACATTAAAAAAATCCCCTCCGTGTCTCACGACAGAGAGGGGGTTGCCTTTATTGTGGATTATCTTCGTATATCTACATTTCAAGTATCATGCCGAATGCTTCTTGTTCACATAGTCAATTAGCTTGCGGTTGGCTTTGTCGACTTTCTTCTCGTTGTACTCTATATATATATTGGTGACCTTCAATCCATGGTCATGACCAAGAGAAGCTGAAATTGTCGCAATAGGGATATCGAGTTCCGCCATCAAGGTGGCACAAGAGTGTCTACACCAATACTGAGATATCTTTGGAAGAATAGGATGGAACACCGGACTCGGCCCCTGCTGCTTAGTCCATGTTACCGGACCAATCTTCTTCAGACCCTTGTTCATTCTTTGAAGGAATCCCTTGTATTTGGCTGTCCACTCCTTCTTATTCTTTGCTCCGTCACAGACATCAAGGAGGTAGTCTTTGCCTTTATACCTATTGATGATCTCCTGCATCTCTGGCTCAATCTTAACGGAATATGGCTTTCCGGTCTTAGCTCGGATGTAGTTGATTCTTCCATTCCTGATGTTGGATTCCTTTAAGCCGAAGAGGTCAACCGAGTTAATACCACGCATGTAGAACATGAGCATAAACATGTCTCTGTACTTTGCATGAGAACCATAGGTAATCGGAAAGTTGCAAAGGAGGCGAAGCTCTTTTATCGATAGGTTTCTCTTTTTGGTAGGAGTAGTCTTTATCTTGAATCTCTTGAAAGGGTATTCACTGGTGAGCTGGCTCGCGATCGCATCGTTGAATACTGATTTTAGATTCCTATAATACACAGCTCGAGAATTGGGGGTTACTCCTCTGTCTTCAAACCAAGAGTCAAGCCTCTGAAGATATTCGAGGTCGATGTCTTCAAAGTATTTCTCTGAGAGCAAGGGATCAAATTTCTGAAAGTTGGTCAGGGCTTGCATATAGCTGCTTCTTGTTGACTCCTTCTTCTTCGCTGCCATGCAATCAAGATAGAACTCCATGAACTTCTTCCTGTTCTTGTCCACGATGACACCATCATTCTCTATGATCTCTTTGAGTTCGCTGGCAGAGAAGTCTTTTATCTTCCTTGCGAGCTCAAGATTCATGATGATTTCCTGAGCTTGCTGAAACTTAGATCCTAGAAGGGTGTTGAGTGTTCTGGATTGAGGATGATTGATAATTACTCCATTCGCATCGTCCCATTGCTCTTGGGCAACCTTGATGTCTGTTCCTAGATAAGCCTTGCACTTGTTGTGCTGGATTCGGATCTTGATTGGGAATTCTCCCTTACCCGACCTTGTGTCGTGGTAGAAAAATAATTTAGCCATATGAAATTGTTTTTGTTTGTCAGCAATTTCCCACGACTATTCACCTCCGTTTTTTGCGCCAATTTTTGCACCAATCTTGCACCGATGCACCGGAAACTTCTCAAAAATGGTGCAAAAAGGGTGAATTTGCACCGATTTCTTTACCTTGTTTTACCAAATTTACCCAAATTTTACCAAATATTCAGGGTAAAAAGGGTGGTTTTGGCAAATAAAAAAGCCTATTGAAACCTCGTAACTACTTGATTTTCAATAGGCTTATGCGTCTGCTCCCGAACTTGGACTTGAACCAAGGACCCTCTGATTAACAGGTAGGGATAGCCTATTGTATATTGCTGATTGTTAATACTTTATATAATTGTAAAATTGTATTTGCACCACTTTTGCACCACTTTTGCACCACTATAGTGCATCTGATGTTTGTGTAATATTACTGCTGCTCATCTGAGATCTCCTCAATTTGAACCTTTTCTTTGTTGATCTCTTCTAAAATCAGATCAAAGATTGCTTGCCTCTGAAGCTCTTCCGGAGTATATGTTGTCATAAACTTAAAGTTTGATATTGGAACTATTCTTGTAACATTGCGGAGTTATAAAAGTATATACTATGGCATTCTTAGACGAAACAATGACCGACCTTGATTTGCGCATGTGGTGTGCAGATCAATCGCATGATGCTAACGGAGAACTCAATCTTGATCGAATGAAAGAGTTGTATCAGTTTGTTTCTGCTCATGCGGAAGTAACAAAGGAACACAGAACGAAACCTCTGCCGATCTAGTTGTTTTTTCGGAGGCGTTATTCTCTATGCTTCCCGAAACAACCTTGAGTGATCCTTTTATTTCTCCATTGCTTTCCTCGGTTTCCTGCAGCTCTACGTTTACCCGGAAAGCAATGTTTATTATGGGTCGACTCAATATTGATCCTTTGTATTTTGCCGATACATAGGGTATCCCTTCTATGTTAAGAGTTGTGCCATGGGCAAGTACGCACCCTTTCCCCATCTCCTTCAATGTCTCATCTGCCTTCTTGGAGCCTTTTGCAATCTCCTCTATTGTAAGGTTTATATAGTCTGATAGTTTCATTTGGTAAAGATAATTTTCGCTATTAGCACTATTGTTGTAACATTGCTTCGTAATAAAAGTATATACTATGGAAAAGATTACTATCCCAAATTTTGGCGAGGTGGATGCCGAAAAACTCGGAGCAACCCTTAATCGTCTATGCTGTATGCGAGAGTACTATTGCGACATTGACTATAAAAGCACTCGGTTGTCAGACGTGATTACTACACCGGAATTATGTGCAGGTATCACTATGCTTGAATTCTACCCTGACCTTCTCATAGGCGTGAAGGCGGAATTTGATAAGGTGCTTCATAATATAAGTTTAGAGATCAACAATGAAATCGATAATCTTCTAAAACTAATTCCTGAGAATCATGAATAATGAGAAAATTACAATTCCTAATGTAGGCGAATTTTCTGTCAAAGAACTAAAGGAATTTCTGTCTAGCCTGAAAGGTATGGCCGAGCATTATTACGGAATGAAGGATGCCTTTAATCAGAGATTCCATAACTATTGCTTTGGTGATGTCCAACACTTTATTGGCGATTCGCGTCTTGCTTTTAATCTCAATAAAGAGTTTAATAAGGAGTGCGAAAGACGCTCTAGTGAGATTTTATCTCATGTAGCTAAGTTCTTTAAGATTCCTTAAAGATAATCTCTATCTCATAGTATAAGGCCGCACCGCATCTTTGATTAGGATGATCTGGTGCGGTCTTTCCTTTACACTCCATCTTTCCGCTTCGACAGCTTTCCCTATGCCTTATCATATCATCGACAATCTCATTTACATTGTACATTACCTCTGTGCATTCGTGATTCACGCACTCAAACCAAAACTGAGCATCGGATTCGGGATTCTTCTCCATAACTTTATCCATCACCGCTGAGTGATTTGGCGGCTCCGGTGAAGAGGAAAAACAACTATACTCCTGACAATATCTTACCGTTATCTTCTCTACAGAAGGATATCGCTCCTTTATATAGCCCTGCACACCATAGATACAAAGCCAGTCATATATTATTTGCTCTCTAGTTCTGCGCTTCATCATACTTCTCCTGTTTTAATACCATACTAGATATGCAGCGAGTGACAAACCAAAGGAGATAAATGGACTTGCAGCGGCCATCGCTAAAGCAATAGATCTTGGTAGAATACTATCGAATATCATTCCTATTATACTGCTGCCAAGCATGCTGATGCCAAAAGCTGCGATTGGCTCCCACCAATGATCTGCAACAAATAATCCTATTATCCAAAATGCTAGTAGCCCCAACATGCTTATACCGGCTATTGCGTCCTGCTTTGCTATAGCAGTTCCATTCAATAGTCCTTTGCTCTTGTAGTAGTTAAAATTGGAATTGAAAAAGAATGAGGATAGAGTTATCCAGAACCAAGCTTGTGTGAACATATATCAAAAATTTATTTTCCAAAAATTAGGTTTGGCACACCTTTTATAATGTTCCGGTCAGAGCCTTATTATAGGTCATGAAAGCGAACATTAACCGTGCATCCGGTGCCGCAGTCGACACTTGCACACGAAGAAGAGTTTACACTCTAAGCAACTCCCCCTTTACGCTCTCCCTC
>JAEIGA010001367.1_pt1 | contig 37979 bp, 31 predicted proteins | sample 9270691 | NCBI WGS metagenome assembly JAEIGA01 (sample SAMN17057246, study PRJNA624740) | gut metagenome | biome: biome; isolation source: fecal sample | host: Bos grunniens | place: China: Xizang | collected 2019
CGGCACATCCGAGAAGAATACGTATGCGTTCAGCGGATTGTCGGCAGTAGGGGCCGATCCTCTGTATGGCACGGCATCAGCCGCGGCTCTGGTTCCGACGGCTGTCTCAGCAACGGCAACCTTAAGCCTGATGACGGCATTATTCTCCTGCTCTAGGGTAATCTTCGAGCAGGAGACGATTGACGCTATATATAGTATACATAGTGATAATCTTCTCATCCTATCATCAGTTTTCGTCAACGATTCCTTCTATGACACCGCCGTTTTCCCAATCCTTGATGCTTGCCGCTGCTGTAATTCTGTCACCCACCTTGAATATCAGCTTGATGGTGAACTGTTTTGCTCTTGTCGATCCGCTATAATATTTATCAGCTGCCTCCTTAAGGTCGATGGCGACTTCTGCTGTACGGTTCTCAGTCGTCACGATCAGAGTGTATTCAGGAGTTCCTGCAGCGCTTTGAGCATCTACAGGTGCACAAAGCACATAGGCCTTTTCAGCTGCTGCAAGATATGGGATTTCATAACTGTCCGATCCAGGGAATGGGAGATCCGTTCCTGGTGCGTACAACGGCATCTGGGTGTCTTCTCCGATAAGCTGTATCGATTCGTTCGGATTATTGCTGTCAAACTCTTTAGACAGATCCACCTCTATCCGGTTCTTGCAGACGATCCTTATGTCCTTAAGCTTTCCCCATGTGCTTGAAACACCCTCGCTTTCCGCTATGAATTCAAATCTGAGCCATGTGAGGAGGTGATGGAAGCTGAGCGTAGGCCATATAAGGACGCCGTTTGCATCCTTGTTGCCATATTTTCCTTCAACCTGAGGTGCGAACATCAGATCTTCCGTGCCGTCAAATGAAGCGGTAGCTTTGATTCCTGCTTCGTCATCCCATTTGCTTCTCGGAGAGAAGGCTACAAAGTACAGACTGTTTCCTGACTTGGAATAGATGACGTTATGCAGAAGCTGAGGACCGCTATTCTGAAATGTGGCAAATGTATGTATCGCAACGGTCGGGTCATCTTCCGATCCGGCCAGATTCTTGTCTTCGAATACCTTAGGAATGGATGATGCCCAGACATCGGCATGAAGGGGTTTATCATATGTCGGTGCATCGAAGAAAGTGTTGTCATCTTCGGTCGGGACATAAGGAGCCCTTGTGCCGGAGCCGGATCTGACTTCTGCGGCTAAGTAGACCTTTGCATCTTCATCCGTTGCAGCACTGTCCTGAAATCTGTCGCTGCATGAGACAAGTCCCGGAACAATAAAACAATATATTAGAAATAAACGTCTCATCCTACTCTACACCAATTTCGTTTTTATAATCTACTACGCTCCATTCCTCTACAGCCACATTGAACAGGATCTCCTCCAGTGGATCACCCATGGTCAGTGTATAGGTGTATTTCTTGCCAGGGTCCCATTGCGGAAGAGTCGCTTGATACAAGTATCTCTTTCCAGTTTTTGTCTCCCCATCTCTCTGATAGATGATTTCAAGGAAGACGTCTGCAGTGAGTTGCTGAGGCATTATGACGTATGGTCCACCTATCGGTGAATTGTAGTTGATGTCATCCGGAACGCTCTGATTTACGTCTATGACAAGGTCCTGTCGCTCTGCACCTGTCTTCGGAGTCCAGCTTGCACATGTGAAGGCTGGCTGTGAACTGCCTTGTGCCAGTGTGGATGCCGGATTGGCATACACACCTTCATTCAGAATGTTGCAGATCTTGATCTGCTTGATGTCCATACGGTATGACTCATTAAGCTTTATGATGAGTGCCGAGAACGGATGTACGAAGTTCAGCTGTACAACACCCTTCTTACCGTCTGAACCGGTGCTGTTCTTGTTCTGATCCTTAGAGTATGCGTATATGAACTCCTGGATCTTTTCCTGACCCTCATTGTCCAAAGGCAGCTTGCATGAAAATGAAGGTCCGCCGGCAGATGTGTAGTCTTCTATGGTTACACATGTAGACTGACTGCCTTCGCGATATGGCATATATGCGAAGAAATCAAGGTTGCCCATGTTCGGCCAATACAGATTGGTGACGTTGTCTGTGGCATTGTCCCAGAATCTCCATTTGTCGTCATCAGCAAAGTACCAGACTCTTTGATTGCTGATATATGCAGTCTCGGTACCTGAACTGTAGGCGTTTACTGTGAAGTTGCCACCTTGTTTCGCAGTGTTCTTGAGATCATCTACCTTTTCAAAGAAGGTGGCCCTGGTCGGTGTGGCTTCTATGCTGAAGCCGATAACCTTTCCTTCCTCTACGGCAGGTTCATCCTTCCGGCATGAAAGGATACCGATCAGAAGGATTGCATAAATTATATATGTGCGGGTTCTTCTCATTTCTCAAATCTGTCCTTGATTAGCTCTTTGAGGAATTTTACGTCGTCTATTCCTATTGAAAGCGTCAGTGTGTAGCTTTTTCCTCCTTCAAGACGCATCTTCAGCGGAATGGTCTGGAGCCTTTGGGTAATCGTTTCTCCAGATGCGGTGCTGAAGTCATATTCTACGGTCAGGGGAGTGTTGATCTCTTGAGGAATGACAAGCCATTTTCTTCCCACAGGTTCCGGGTTGGGACCAGTCTCGAAAGGTTCTTCGAGGAATGTCAGTGATGCATTTCTGTTTCCGGTCTGCCACTGCGGACTTTTCAATGAACTGAATGTTCCGGATCCGGCAACATTATCCATGGATACATTCCTGACGACTATCTTCTCAGTGTCTTGCACTCGATTCTTTACGCAGACCGAAATCTGGCAGAGAGCATGTCTGAATGGAACAGTGACGACTCCGCCGCATTCTATCTTGCAGAGGTCCTGAACTGGAGCGCAGTAAAGCAGGTCTGTCTGTTCTGCAATGATATCGCTTATCTCAAAGGTCACTCCTTTCTCTGTTTCACAACCTTTTCCGGAACTGAATGGGGACCATGCAAGGAATGTGACGTTTTCTGTGACGGAAGGCCAGACCACCGGGGTTTCGCACGACCAGTTTACTTTGTCGATCGGCTTCGCTTCCATACTGTTTATATGGATTGAGGCGTCAGAGCTGTTGCTGCTCCAGGTCTTTCCGTCCGGAAGCGACCAGGCGCTTACTCCGAAAGTCTGGTCTTCAGGATAGCGTTCCTTATCTTCTTCAGACACATGCATATACATGGCCGGCTGGAAAAGCAGGTCAACGTCAGGATCATGCAGATTCTGACGATTGATTGTGCACCCGGCCACAGCAAGAGCTGAAAATATGATGATTGAACGCTTCATGAATTGGAACTCTCGCAGGCGGTCAGGCCTGCGGGAGTCAGTTGCAAGTATTAGATTGTGAGGTCGCCCGCAGCTACATCCACCCAATCCTGTACGTATGGCTCGAAGTAGATTGTTTCGAGGCCGATTGTGATGTTGTAGATGTAACGCTTGCCCATCACCCATTCTGAAACAGTGTTGCCGTCAAGTGGAAGCTCTGCAATCTGCTTAAGTTCCATGCTTCCATCGCCACTGTTCTTGATTGTATATTCGATTCTGAGAGTCACGTCTTCAAGGTCCTGTGGAAGAAGAATGAGGTCGCTTGCACGGAGTCCGTCTGCTGCAACAGGAGCGGTGTTGCTCTTTGTTGAAGGATAGTATGCATTGGTTGAAAGCACGACGTTCTTAGCGTCATCTACATTATAATTGCTTCTTACAGGAGTTGCTGCAAATGTCCAAGCGGCAGCACTGGTTGTTGCTCCATTGTTGTCTGCAAGATTCTGGTTGAAAGAACCCTGTGAAACAGCATTATATACCTGAATCTGCTTGAGAGTGATTGTTGTACCCTGAGCTACATAGTCTTCATCTGTCTTGATGTTGAAGAGGATTGAAGAAAGAGCATGCTTGAAAGAGATGTGAACACCTGTGTAAGCATCCTCCTTTACGTCTGGTGTGCTGCCAGTTGTGTTGCTTCCCGCTGTTTCGTCCATGCTGCTCTTCTGCTGGTTGTATGTTCTTTCGCTGAAAAGAAGGTCAACCTGCTCAGCTGGCTTATATGAAACAGGATAGTTTGTGAAAGTGATACCAGTGGCAGTAGCTTCTGCGTAATTTGCCTTTGATGCTGGAGCGTAAGCGATGAAGGTAAGGCTACCGTTCTTTGGCCAGTAGTAGTTCTGCTCAGGTGCCCATGTGTTGGCGTCGTGGCTTACTACGACTTCTTTCATATAAGTCTGACCTTCTGCCCATTCGGTATAGGTACCTGACTGATATTTGTTGTTCTCATATGAACCATCCACATAGTACTTTGCCCAGACTGCAAAGTCGTATGCTGTGGCTGTCGGGTAGTTGTTCCACACCTCAGTTGCAGCCTTTGTGTTAGGGCTTACCACGGGTGCTGCAAAGGTAATAAGCTGCTGGTCAACATCGGCAGCAGGTTCATTCTTTGTACAGCCGACAAGAGCTGCTCCTGCCATCGCTGCGAAAATAAAGAACTTTTTCATGTTTGTTGAGTTTAATTGTAATATTTTGGTTTTAATTGATTTAGATTATGATATCGCTTTCCACATCACTCCAGTCGTCAAGACCAGGCTTGAATCCCTCATCCCTGATTTCCGGCGGTTCCGGTATCTCAATGACGTGGTCAAGCAACAGCCATTGATTCTCCTTCGCTTCCTTTGTGTTGAAGATGTCCGATATGTCCAGCGTTTCGCTGTATGGCTCGCCATATATCGTAAGGAAGTCAAATGTGATTTCGAGTTCGTTTGTCAGATCCGGTATCTTGCCGAACGTGCTGAAGGTGGTGTAGATTATGGCTTCCTCGGTGTTTTCCTCGTGTACCATATTGAAATACACGGTTACCGGGTCACCTTCATCCATGAGTCCGCTTGTCAGCCATGAAGATCCGGACATGCCTGTCATAAGTCCTACTGATGAGGTTGAGAATTCAAGTCCCTTGACACGTACCTGCAGATAATATGATTTGACAATGCTCTTCGAGTGGAAGTGGTCACCTTCCGGTGTCCTGAGAGTGTCTACATAGTCCACATATGGAATGTATACCTCGCCGCAGCTTGATGCAAAAAGGTGGTCGGGATCGTATACGATCTTCTCGTAATCGGGCTCTGTCTTTGACGTAATGTTCTTCTTTGCGCGGCTCGGAATCGTAGACCTAAGGTGAGGGGCGATCTCACTTGTGCTGGCTTTGGCTTTCTTCTGGTTGTTTATTTCAGAAATGATGGTAGATTCCGTGTCGAAGTTATAGGCAAGAAGACAGTAATGACCGGGATCTGCAACGATGTAGCCGTCATAGTAGGTACCCTTCGAGTCCTCACCCTTGTTCCTTAAGAAGCGCTCGGCTCTTGCCTGACCGCTCACTGGGTCGGCAAGTATGACTCTTATGATGTCCGGAGTCTTGTAGCCCGGATGCAGACGGTCTTCGCTGTAGAATCCGCATGTCATGTTCTTGATTTCTTCATCGATGTACACGCGGACATAATGCGTGTTGGAGAGCTCTACCAGAGGTCTCCTTTCGCAGGCCGAAGCAATAAAGATTATTGCCAGAAGGAGGATGTGCACTATTCTTTTCATCGTTTGGCTCCTCCTTTGATTTTTGCGCGGATAGGGATCACAAGGCTGATTTCGGCCTTAGTGGGACCGAAATAGTGCAATGTTCCGGCTTTGTTGTCGTCACGTATCAGCAATGACCAGTCTTCCGTAGGGATATAGTGCTGATATGGGATCTGTGCATATCCTGCTGAAATGGAGAATTCCATGTTCAGATGCTTTCCGAGCGGCATTGAATAGCCGTATGTCAGTCCGGCACTGCAGAAATCGAACTGGTAGCATCCGAGACGGTTGTCGATCTGTATGTCAGATTTGCCGGTCCATCCGTAAAGTCCGAGGAAATGACCAGTGAGGGCATCTCTTTTCACGCCCTTTGATTTCTTGCTGTATATAGGTGACATCCACCATCTGAGCTCTCCACCGTAACTCAGGAACTGAAGACAATATTTGTTGTTGTCTGACAGCCACCAAGGGCAGTGGTGTTCATACAGGACTGAGAATCTTCTGCCGATAGGTACTTCCACGGCGAAATTCAATGCCGTGACTGCATCGTAGAGAAGATTGGTCTTTAATGCCAGAATTGTCTGTCTCGAGTACTCTTCTGCTGGTTTTTCTGCCAGTCCAGGCTCCGGATTCGGCAGTCTGTATGACATCCTTGGATATTCCGGCAGAGGTCCCATGATCTCTCCCCATACGCACACCCAGCTTGCGGCTCGAAGCGAAGGCATATAGTTGTCGATCATATATCTCCATGAGCGTCCTTCGTCCAGACAATGGAGCTTCCATTTCTTCACATCATTTCTGATTGTCTCGTCATTGATGATCTCCAGTACTGCTTCCCTGTCGTGACGATGGTAGTTTTCTGTGACTGCAGAAATGAATCCGCTCCAGTTTTCCGCAATCGGACTGAGTCTTATCTTTCCTGAATCAAGCTTTGCGCTGTCAGGGGAGTGCGAAAGCAGGAAACGCTTTGCCGACTTTCCTCTTTCCCGAGACAGCTTCATGTTGTATGAGTACCTTCCTTCAGGAGATGACCAAGAATAGATGGTTATACTGTCGATTCTCGGTGAGTTGTGTATGTAGCTGAGGATGCGGGAAATCTGTGCTTTGTTGCCAAGATAGTCCGGATTCAGTTCGGTGCTGTCGCATTCGTAATAGATTGAAAATGACTCTACTACGCTACTGTCTTTCCTTGCGCTGTCCAATACGGATTTCGCCTCTGATGCAAAACTTGCCAGAGTACACACTACTAAACCTATTAATGCCAGACGCTTCATTCAACCGATACTGATGACTATTTGCTTGTAAAGCAAAGGGGGAAATTCATTGCAAGTTAGCAAAAAATATCTATTCTGCATAATTTAATGCGTTTTTTTTGTCACAAATACTCTGAATTGACCACAAAAACTGCCTGTTTTACGGCAAAATCAATGAAAGTATGTGGGTTTTCGGAAATTTTGCTATCTTTGCGAGAATTCTTAACCAAAAAAATGAGACGAATCTATATTGAAATCGTCTGCAGACTCTTGATAGCTATTGCTGTGGCAATGCTCATTGTCTCCTGTAGGGATGTTGGAATGGGTGTTGAACCTGCACACAAAGACTCAGAACCACAGCTGGTCGGATTCTATGCAGGAGGTGCGCAGACAAGAACGGAAATGCTCGATAACGGTCTTTCGGCCGTCTGGGTTGCTGATGACCAGATCGCATTGTGGGCGATAGGTTCATCAGGCTCTTATGCTTTATCAAATCAGGTTTTCAAGACATACGGACTGGACAGTCAGCGCGGTTTCTTTACGACCGAGCTTGCTTCCGCTATGGCAGATGATACTTACACATACTACTGCTGTTACCCTGTGCCTTCTTCCGTAATAAATGGAACTAAGGCCAATTTATATGTTCCGACTGTCCAGGATGGAAAGGTTACCGGAGGAGCTGATATTATGGTTGCTACTCCTGTGCAGCATGGCGCTCTTGCGTCTGTTCCGGAGCCTGAAGACCATTCGGGAATGTCGATGACTATGAACAGAATGATGCATCAGTTCCGCTTCTATGTTGATGAAGGCGGTGAGAAACTCAATGGCGCTGCCATCAGCAGGATGAAAGTTTCATTCCCTTTTGCAGTGGTCGGAAATGTTCAGGTCGAACTTGACGATCCTAAAAAATCCGCGGTCCTCACTTCAGGATACAAGGATGTCACACTTAATCTGAAAGAACCTATTACCTTCGAGGAGGGTAATTATGCCTGCATGGCATTCGTTCCGACAAAGTTCTCGGAAGAACAGTCGATTCAGATCAATGCATATACTTCCGACAAGATTGTCAAGATAAATCCGGTCGACTTGTGTGCAAGAGATTTTATAGCAGGACATTCTACCCCTGTAAGACTTATCATACAGGATGTCGTTGACTATCCGTATGTCATAACCTTCAAAGTTGCTTCAAACAATCTTGGAGAAGGAGTCAATACGGTTGTCCTGACAGCACCTGCCGGATGCGAATGGGAGAAAGGCGGTTCCAACGTATATCATTATACGCCGGGGCATAAGATCACTGCAGGTGAGAACATAGTCTTCAGGTTTGAAGATGAGGCTCAGTACAGGGAATTCAGCGGCAAGCAGGTGTCAGTAACCTATGACAGTGACAACACTCTCACTTATCAGACAGTTACCGTTCCGGATATTTCTGTCGTAAACAGCGCGAATATATCTCTTGCTATCCCATATCTTTACTATGAGGATTTCAGTGGCATACCTTCATTCTCGGATGGACACGACAATCCTAAGACTGGTGGACACAGCGATACATACAAAAGTATAGAGGAACTGTCCAAATATTCGCCTGCTTTAAGCGGATGGTATGGAACGCGCATTGGTGGCCAATCCGGTAAGGCTATAAGGATATGCTGCCGTTTTGAGAATGTGATAGGTGTTTCCGCTTATTATAAGGGTAGGGTATATACTCCGTTCCTTTCAAACATCAAGGACGGAAAGACGGTTAAGGTGTCGGTATCGTTCCGTTATGGCGGTGCAATAGATGAGCCTTATTATTTCTGGAGCCCTCCTCCAAAAGAAAATCCATTGATGTTCTTCGGAGTCAATACAGAGCAGTCCGTTACGAATCCGGATGCTGTGGAAGGAGGTCTGATAGAAGGAGCCGCTGGACTGATTGGTGGAGTTGGCTTCGCTTCCTGGACAGATTCTTCATTGAATCCGCGTCCTGTCAATGCAGAGGAAATTCCTATTTCGGGCGGTTCATACACCTCATTCAACGGTACAAAGAACGTGTCTCTTGAAGTAGACAACGGAATGCGTCTGGGATGGATAGTAAGTACACATAACACGGAAGATTCCACAAATGGAAACTATTGGCTGTATCTTGATGATATAAAAGTACAGGTTGTAAGTAAATAATAATTAATATAAGATTCAAAAACCAATGAAAATGAAACATTTGAAGACATTTTTCGGTATGCTGATCCTTTTGGCTTCAGTTTCATGCAACAAGGCTCAGCAGGCAGGTGAGGGTCATGTGAGCTTCGGCGTTTTCAGCGACGACAATGTTGTCGATGTGACAAGAAGCGCAGTGTCATCCTATACAACTCTGCCACAAAAGGGTGATTTCTCTATTGACATCAAGGATGCTTCGTCTCAGACTGTCTGGAAAGGTAAGGTAGGCGACTGGGATCCAGCAATGCCGCTTCTTGCAGGAAACTATTCTGTTACCGCATGGTATGGTGACATTGAGGAAGAAGGTTTCGATAAGCCATATTTCACAGGTTCGGCATCATTTGCCATTGTGGGAGGTGAGACAAAAGATGTATCTGTTCCTGTAAGCCTTGGAAATACGGTAGTAATGGTCAGCACTACTGAGGCTTTCCGTAATTATTATAAGAACTATACTTTCAAGCTTACCCGTAACAATGCGGAAATCGTAACTTTTGTAAAGGGTGAGACAAAGGCAGCCTTTGTCGATGGATACAAGTTCACTCTTGAGGGTGTACTCGAGGCCGAGACAAAGACATATGATTTTACCAGAGAGTGTACTAATCTGGATCCTGCCACTGCATATACTTTCCTGTTTGATGTGACAAGCACAGGTGGTGCATCCATTACTATTTCATTCAATCACAAAGTCGAGACTGTGGAGCTCGGAGATTATGAACTAAATGACTAAGGAGGACTTATGATGAAAAAGACATTCATACCAGCAATTGCTTCAGCACTCCTGATGCTTTTCGCTTCCTGCCAGAAGACGGCAGTAAATAAGGAAAAGGGAGACGGCTTCCTTTCGTTTGGAGAATTCTCTCTCGATCTTGATGAGACAGTAATTACCAAAGCTGCTGTCGCTGCAGACGGAACATACAGGATCTCAATCCTCGATGCAGACGGAGTCGAGATCATCAACAAGCCATATTCGGAAGTAAAGAACAACAATAACAAGATTTCTCTCCCTGCAGGTGCATACACACTTGTTGCGGCTTCCCAGGTGGATGTTCCTGAGTCAGCATTCGAGCGTCCTGTATATGGAACATCGAAGTCTTTCACCATTACAGCCGGCGAACTGACAAGCATTGGAGAGCTCGTGTGCCAGCTTCTTCAGTGTAAGGTGACAGTCGACTATAATGATGAGTTCCTTGCTGCAGTGACCGGTCCTGGTACTACAACAGTGACCCTTAAGGCCGGATATCCGCTCGAATATGCTCTGAATGCAGACAAGACTTATAATAAGAATGCCGGATATTTCGAGGTTGAGGGCAATACAATGGAGGTTGTTTTCTCAGGAAGCATCAACGGCAAGCTTCAGAAGATGAGAAATACTTTCACAGGCATTGAAGCAAGACAGTGGCGCCAGATCAAGTTCATCCAGAAGAAGAACGAGCAGGGGCAGGCTACATTCGATATCGTCATCAATGACCTTATCAGCGACGTCACACTCAATAATAATATGACTCCGAAGGAAGATATCCTCAGCGATTATGATCCTCAGGCGCCAAAGGGAGATGGTGGCATAACTCTTCTTCCTTATTATGAGGGTGGCTGCGACGCCGATATTACAGACCTTAACAACCTTATCATCAAGAATCCTGCAACCGATCCTATGGTCATCAAGTTTATGGCTACAGTACCTGATGGTGTGAAGGTGTTCAAGGTGGCTATTGAAACAAATAACCCTGAGTTCAAGAATGCTGTGGATGTTGCCGAGGCTGCTGATCTTGACCTTGTCAATCCTACAGCGAAGAACCAGGTGATCTTCCAGGCGGTTCCATTCCCTCATGGTGCTGAACTTGTGGGACAGACTGAGGTCCTCTTCGACCTCTCTGCTGCACAGGCAGCAATTTACGATTATCCTGGTGTTCACAAGTTTACAATGAGTATCGTCGACACTAAGGGTGCTAGGAATTCGATACCTGTTACTATGATTGTCAATAGATAATGGAGGGCGTAGAAATGAAGAAAATATTTGCAATTATTTCACTCGGCCTCATTCTGACCTCAGTTTCATGTACTAAGGAAGAGCAGCAGTTGGTTACAAAGGGTATAGGTAACGTGACTGTAGATATGAACGTGAACGGCCTGACTCGTGCCGTAACTGACGACGAACTTCGCAATTCAGCTCTTGTCAATATATATAAGGCAGACTTCACAGGTCTTGTCCGCTCATATGTATATTCGCAGATGCCATCCACTATGCATCTCGTTGCTGATGCATATCGTGTTGATGTGATTGCAGGAGAGGCTGTAAAGGATCAGCCGGCTCTGGCAAGCTGGACCGAGAAGTCGTATATGGGTTCGAAGGAGTTTACTATCGTTGCCGGTCAGAATCAGTCGGTACAGGTTGAAGCTAAGATCAACAATGCAGTAACAGCCATTTCATTCGATCAGACCGTAGGGGAGAACTTCAATGCCGGATATACATTCACTGTCAATGTGGATGGTGATGAAAACAGACAGCTCGTCTACGATGCAGCAAAGTCAGGTGCCGAGGGATATTTCATCATTGATGGTCTTGTGGAGCCTTCGTTCACATGGACCTTTACAGGTACATTGACAAAGGATGGCAGCACTTTGACCAAGACAGGAAAGATTGAAGGAATTGAGGTAGGCAAGGTCTATAAGATGAATCTCAAGTATACAATCAAGGACGGTGACCTTTCATTTACTCTCATGGTTGATTATGATACTGTAATCAAAGATGACACAATCATTTTCGAGCCAGTATCTACCGGTCTTTCATCTTCTTCTCCGTTCGAAATCTGGGCAAAGCGTGCTACAGTTCATGCTGATGTGGATGCTTCAGAGTCTGAGGGTAAGACCGTGACATTCGAGTATTCGTCAAATGGTACAAACTGGTCGTCTGTGGCTGGAGTAAATGATTCGGAAGGTACATGGAAGGCAGAACTCACAGGCCTCAATCCGTCAACAACATATTCATATGTACTTAAGATTGACGGTGTACAGATCGGAGATCCGATGACCTTCACTACAGAGGACGCTCCTGAGCTTCCTAACGGAAGTTTTGAGTACGTCAGTCTTGTCAAGGGGACCAGCTACTATAAGTTCTATGACCCTTCATGCAGCGATGCTGCAAGCAAGACGAAGTTCTGGGGCTCAGGTAATGGTGAGGGCTCTGAAGGCGTAGCAGGATCTGCATCCATGGGTGTGATCATCACTGACATCGATAAGAACGATAAGGTTCATGGCAATCAGTCGCTTCTTGCAAAGAACGGTGAAAAGCTCGGTATGCTTACAGCAGGTAATATCTTTACAGGTGACTTTGCTGAGCTCATCGTCGGTGAGAAGAACGGAGGTAAGGTTAACTTCGGCCGCCCTTGGAAAAGCCGTCCGTCAGCATTGAAGCTTTATTGCAAGTACACTACAGGCAAGATGGATATCGTCACAGCTAATCCTCCTGGAATCACTCTCAAGAAGAATGAGACAATGGACCGAGCTCAGATCAGATTTGCAATCGGAACATGGGATTACAAGACCTACGGCGGTTCTAAGGACTGTCCTGTACAGGTAAATACTCTGGATCCGAATACATTCTGGGATTACTATACAGATCCAAGCACTATCGCAAACGGTGACCTTATAATATATAACGATGGTTATGAGGTAAACAGGGGAGCGAAGGTCTCTGCAACTACAACAGGCTGGATCGAGTACACTATTCCTCTTGATTATCGCAACCTGAATGCTTATCCTACACATATCCTGATTTCAGTTTCTGCATCACAGTATGGTGACTATTTCTCAGGATACAGTAAGTCTCAGCTCTGGGTTGACAAGATGGAACTTGTTTACTAGTAGAATATTGATGCGTAAATTTTCAATAATAATATGTATGCTGTTTCTCGGTGCCTTGTGCGCCGAGGCTCAGCATTATGATAGAGGGTACGAAGCGGTTCCGTCATCTCCTTTCATGAAGAAGGGTGCGTGGATGCTTGGCGGAACGGCACGCTATACCCAGCATATCAATGACGACTTCAATCTGTTGGTCATCAGTGGAATAAATTCTACCGGATATATGGTCTCCGCAAATCCGAAGCTCATGTATATGTTCAAGGACAATATGGGAGTAGGTCTGCGGTTTTCGTATGACCGCAGCATGCTTGATCTTGCATCTGCTGATCTTTCTGTCTCGGAGATTTCCATGAGTGCCAGGGATTGCTATCAGATTCAGCACAAGTACAGCGCACATGCAGTCTATAGGGCATATATCCCGCTTGGCAATTCCAAAAGGGTTGCCATGATGGCCGATCTTCTTTTCGGAGGGTCCTATAAGCAGGGAAAGTCTTTCAATGCAGGAGGGGAATATGTCGTAGGATCCTATGGCGAGAGATATGCTCTTGAACTTGCAGTAGAGCCGGGCATTGTGGCTTTTCTGTCCGAAAGACTTGCTGTTGAGCTGAATGTCGGAATATTCGGCTTGAGCTACAGCTGGAGAGACCAACTCAGGAATCAGGTCATCGGTGGACATTCTGATTCCACTTCGGCAGGCTTTATGGTTAACCTCCTCTCCCTTGGAGTCGGATTATCGTATTATTTCCTATGATGAGAATAATTTCAAGATATATGGCAGCCGTCCTTCTTCTTATGGCTGCTCTTCCGTCTCTCGGTCAGACTGCCGTTGGAGGGAAGGATCGTGTCGTTCTCGGTTCGGAGATAATGCCAAAGGACACGACGAAGGAGCGTCGCTTCAAGAACCATCTCATCGCTCCCAAAGGTGAGTGGCAGTGCGGACTTTCGGTCATGTATGCTGATTTTGATAGTGACAACACAGACTATATGCTTGTTCTTCAGGGACTTTCTGCGAAGGCATCAATGCTCAGAATTGCTCCTGAGGCTCTGTATACGTTCAAGGATAACCATGCTATGGGAATCAGGTTCCAGTATACTAAAGCAGGCGGTATGCTTGACGGATTGACTGCGGACCTTCTCGGCAACATGAGTCTTCCGGTGGAAAATATCGGTGGAAGTACTCTTTCAATGGGTGCGAGCATATTTCAGAGGTCATATGTCGGAATAGACAAAAGAGGACGTTTCGGCATATTTTGGGATTATGTTCTGGGATATACAAGGAGCAAGTCGCAGATGTCTGCAAATGAAGGCACATATTCCTTGAAGGAAAAGGGACATCTTGCATTTGCGCCGGGAGTCGTATATTTCCCTATGAACAATATATCGATCCAAGCCTGCATATCTATGGCAGAACTGTCGTATAATAAGGTTGCGGCCTATGACTCAGGCGTTGTAACAGGTACGAGGACTGCATGGAAGGCGCAGGCTAGCCTGAATGTCCTTAACCTCAATTTCGGACTTACTATACATCTGTAGAATGAAAAAGACTTTACTATATATTCTTTTCGGAATCTTCTTCATTACCGGCTGCATCACTAATGATATCCCGTATCCGGTAGTGGTGCCGCATATAACGTCTTTTGATGTTGCGAATGCGGTTGATGTTGAAATCGATTCCGATAATCGTGTGATTACGGTGCATTTTGCAGAAACAACCGATATGAGAAGTGTTGAGGTGCGTTCTGTCGAGATCGATGAGCAGGAGGCGTCTGTTGTCGGGAATGTAGTCGGATACCACGATTTTACAACACCTTTCAAATTCACTGTCAGGACATATGATGATTATCTCTGGACAGTAAGGGGTGTGAGAACCGTAAACCGTTATTTTACAGTAAAGGGTCAGATCGGTACATCAGTGATTGATCCATACAATTGTCGTGCAGTGGCTACCGTCGGCGTCAAGGCCGATCTCGCGGATATTGAGGTCACAAGTCTCAAGCTAGGCCCTGAAGGTCTTACGGATTATTCGCTTTCATTGTCTCAGATGAAGGATTTTACTGATGGCCTCTCGATAGAGGTAACCGCATTCGGGCTCACCGAGGTGTGGAATCTTTTTATCGAGCAGACCGAACTCAGTGTAGAAATCTCCAAGGTCAATCCTTGGACTAAGGAAGCATATGTTACTTCTCTTGGTGTAGCTGGAGTCGAGAACGGATTCTTCTACAGGAAGAAGACAGGACAGGAATGGATTCGAGTGCCCGAGGCTGACATTACTGCTGACGGCGGTACTTTCACGGCTCATATCAAGGAACTGGAACCGGAGACGTCTTATGAGGTCTATGCAATAAGCGGTGAAGACAAGACTGAAGTCAAGGAGTTTCAGACAGCACCTGCAGCCGAGCTTCCAAATGCAAGCTTCGAGTATGCAAGCAAGGTTGCCGGCAAAGACTATTATAAGTTCTATGACCCTGACTGTGGCGTAGCAGACGGTGCATTTATGTTCTGGGGCTCCGGCAATGGAGAGGGCAGCGAAGGAGTGAACGGTTCTGCCAACATGGGTATTGTCATTACATATATCGATACAAATGACAAGGTGGACGGTAAGCAGTCTGTTCGCGCCCAGACAAGCCAGATGGCAGGCATCCTTGCGGCGGGTAACCTCTTTACAGGCCAGTTTGCCGGACTTGTGGGTACTTCAGGCGGAAAGGTCAACTTCGGCCGTCCTTGGACAGTCCGTCCAAAGGCTCTCAAGCTATATTGCAAGTATTCGACCGGTCCTATGGATATCGTCAAGGAGTCTCCTCCGGGGGTTAATCTTGTCAAGGGTGAAACATACGACAGGGCTGAGATCAAGGTTGCATTCGGATATTGGGACTACAAGAAGTACGGCGGTACAAAGAACAGTCCGGTGCACATAGATACTACCAATCCGTCGACTTTTGTGGATTTTAATTCAGATAAGTCAACCATCGGAAACGGAAACCTGACTCTCTACCATGACGGATATTCGCTCAACGGTGCTCAGATGACCAAGGCCGCTACAGATCAGTGGGTCGAGTATACCATTCCTATCAATTACAGGGATATTGATACTCTTCCGACACATATCATCATTTCATGTGCGGCTTCCCAGTTCGGAGACTATTTCTCGGGCTGCAGTTCTTCAAAACTCTGGCTTGACAAGTTTGAGCTGCTTTATGAATGATCCAGATGAGAGTTCCGAATACATATGTAATAATTTTCAGTGTGCTGTTGCTTTGTGCAGCAGCCACTTGGTTTATACCGGGCGGTGTTCCTCAGACCTGGCAGGTGTTTTCTGCTCTCTATGAGGGTTTCTCCCAGCAGGCGGGAATCATTGCTTTCGTGCTGATCATCGGAGGTGCATTCTGGGTTGTGAATACGACCAAGGCTGTTGACACCGGTATCATGAAGTTCATCTCCAGGGCCAAGCATCTGGAGCGTTTCCCTTTGATGCGTAAGGTCGGTGTCGGAAATGTCGTAATCGTTCTTGTAATGCTCCTGTTCGGCATTTTCGGCGCAGTCTTTGGCATGAGCGAGGAGACCATAGCATTTGTTGCAGTCGTCATTCCTCTGGCCAGATCATTGGGCTATGATGAGATTGTCGGTGTCTGCATGGTATATGTGGCTGCGCATGTCGGTTTTGCCGGAGCAATGTTGAATCCGTTTACGATAGGCATCGCACAGGATATGTCCGGACTTCCTCTTTTCTCCGGTATCGAGTACAGGACCATCTGCTGGGCAGTTCTTATGACAGTCACAATCGCATTTGTGCTCTGGTATGCATCACGCGTGCGCAGAAGATCCGGTGCCTGTCTTTCTTCAGTTCACATTGAGCAGGAAGTCAATGTAGAGGAGGACAGCATCGCAGAACCAGGATGGAAACAGTGGTTCTGTGTCGCGCTTCTGACAGGCATTGCTGTCGCTTTCAGTCTTGCTTATGGATCGGAATGCGTTGTGAAGATAGGGCAGGGAAGCTTTGCCACTCCATGGCTTCTGTGGGTAGCTGATGGACTCTTTGTGCTTTTCTCAGTTCTTTCTCTCAGGAACTCAACCAGAATGTACATACTCAATCTCCTGATGTTCACTATAGTCTATATGGTCATCGGCGTCATGGGATTCGGATGGTACCTTCCTGAGATATGTGCTCTGTTCATGCTGCTCGCTGTATCATCCGGCTTTGCTGCAGGATATTCTGCGGACAGAATATCAAAGGAATTCATAGCTGGTGCAAAGGATATATTCTCTGCTGCCCTCATCATTGGATTTGCGGCGGGAATCATATACATTCTGAAGAATGGCAATGTCATCGATACAATGCTTAATTCCATGGCATCAGCTCTGGAGGAAAGCGGAAAGGTGGGCGCTCTGAGTACGATGTACGGCATTCAGACCTTTATCAATCTCTTTGTGCCGTCCGCTTCAGCGAAGGCGGCGGTCACTATGCCTGTGATGGCTCCTTTTTCAGATATGATTGGTATATCCCGTCAGGCTACAGTGCTGGCCTTTCAGTTCGGTGACGGATTCACTAATATGATCACTCCATGTTCGGGAGTTCTGATGGCGGTCCTGTCTGTTTCCGGAATCCAGTATGCAAAATGGTTCCGCTTCATCTGGAAGTTCATCCTGGCACTTATCATTATCGGTTTTCTCCTCCTTCTCCCGACCATCTTTCTGAATCTTCCTGGATTCTGATATCGGTATATACTATATACAATGTTCTCCATCTGCATAATTTTTCGCAGATGGAGAACATTGTGATTTTGTAATATGCTGAATATTAATATTGTAGCGCTTTCTGCTGTTCTTGACCTGCTGATAAAATGACAGGTGGAGAACAAATGGAATCAGAAATACTGCAGATAAGTCCTAGAAGAGACCGTAAAGCTGGGCGTCAATCTTGTCGGTTATCATGGCGAAGTCTTCAGGACAGTGCTCGTAGTCCAGATCGTCGGCCTCGATGACAAGGACCTTTCCCTTATAGTTCTCGATCCACTTCTCGTATCTTTCATTCAGGTTGCTGAGGTACTCGATGCTGATGCTCTTCTCATAGTCCCTTCCTCGTTTCTGAATCTGTGAAACAAGAGTAGGAACAGATGATCTGAGATATATAAGGAGGTCTGGTTCGCTGACCATTGACATCATAAGGTTGAAAAGCTGCATATAGGTGTCGAAATCACGGTCAGACAGATTTCCCATAGCCTTGTTGTTTGCGACGAAGATGTGCACACCTTCAAGTATGGTCCTGTCCTGAATGATTACATCCTTTGACTTGGAAATCTCCACCAGATCCTGAAAACGTTGTGCGAGGAAGTAGGTCTCAAGGTTGTATGACCATCTTTCAATATCCTTGTAATAGTCTTCAAGATATGGATTATATGTGACGGCCTCGAATTTTGGAGTCCATCCATAATGTTCTGCAAGCATTCTGGTAAGTGTAGTCTTGCCGCAACCGATATTTCCTGCTATTCCTATATGCATATATATGTGATTAGAACCCCGATCAGGTCGGGGATGACATTTTATACAAGTCCCTGTGCCATCATAGCTTCGGCAACCTTGATGAAGCCGGCAATGTTCGCACCTTTTACATAGTTGACGTATCCGTCTTCCTCAGTTCCATATTTCTCACATGCCTCGTGAATGTCAGTCATTATCCTTCTGAGATTTGCATCAACCTCCTCTCTTGTCCATTTCAGACGCATAGAGTTCTGAGTCATCTCAAGACCTGACGTAGCCACTCCTCCTGCATTTGAAGCCTTTCCAGGGGAATAGAGGATCCTTGCATTCTGGAATGCCTCGATAGCCTCCGGTGTACATGGCATGTTCGCTCCTTCAGCCACGCAGATGCAGCCGTTTGCAAGAAGGGTCTTGGCCTCTTCCTCATTCAGCTCGTTCTGAGTAGCGCATGGCATTGCGATGTCGCATTTTACGCTCCATGGACGCTTTCCTTCGAAATATTGTGCTGTAGGATACTTCTGCACATACTCCTTTATTCTTCCGCGGAAAATGTTCTTGAGTTCCATGATGTAAGCCAGCTTCTCTTCATCGATTCCTTCCGGATCATAGATGGAACCGTTTGAATCCGACATTGTGAGGACCTTTGCTCCAAGCTGCAATGCCTTCTGAGCCGCGAACTGGGCTACATTTCCTGAGCCAGATATTGCAACGCTCTTTCCCGCAAAGCTGTCTCCTTTGGTGGCGAGCATGGCTTCTGCAAAGTAGCATGTACCATAGCCTGTAGCCTCTGGACGCATTGGGCTTCCGCCCCAGGTCTGACCCTTTCCTGTCAGCACTCCGGTGAATTCGTTGCGAAGCCTCTTGTACTGACCGAACATGTATCCGATCTCTCTACCGCCGACTCCGATGTCACCTGCAGGAACATCAGTGTCCGCACCGATGTGCTTCTGAAGCTCAGTCATGAAGCTCTGGCAGAACCTCATCACTTCATTGTCCGACTTTCCCTTAGGATTGAAGTCCGAACCTCCTTTGCCGGCACCCATAGGGAGGGTGGTGAGGCTGTTCTTGAAGGTCTGCTCGAATGCAAGGAACTTCATGATGCTGAGGTTTACGCTCGGATGGAATCGTATACCTCCCTTGTAGGGACCGATCGCGCTGTTCATCTGCACTCGGTAGCCTCTGTTTACCTGGATCTCGCCTTCGTCATCAAGCCATGGGACTCTGAAGATGATGATTCTTTCCGGTTCCACGATTCTTTCAAGGATCTTCTGCTCCATGAGGTAAGGATGCTCGACGATGTATGGGGCTACACTTTCGAGAACTTCACGTACCGCCTGATGGAATTCTTTTTCGTTCGGATTCTTCGCGGTAAGGTCCGCCATGAAACCGTCAACATATTTCTGAGTGAATCTGTCCATATACGTATCTATTTGTTCGTGCATAAATAGAAAGCCTGCTTTGATCGACGAATCAAAGCAGGCTCCAAATTCGTTTATCTATGCAAATTTGCAAATTTCCTGCAAAAAATGCAATAATAATTAGAAGAGGAATCCAATGTTGATGTAGAATGCTCCGTCACCGTCCTGTTTGTTGAAGCATCTTGCGTACTCGAATGCAACGATGAAGTTCTCGTTCATGATGAAACGGAGACCTGCACCGGCAGAACCATGGAAACCGTCCTTCTTGTCAGGATGTACAAATGTGTCATAAAGTTCCAGTTTCTTCGGCGCAGTCAATGCAAGTTCTGCACGCTTTGCCGCGCTCATGGTCATGTCATAGTCCTTGAACACATGTGTTCCGTCTGTGAATCCTGAAACAGCGAATGCAATATTCTGGTTGAAGAGCTTGAAGTCGACGAATCTGTAACGGATCTCAGCGTTGTAGAATCCTGTGTGAAGACCCTGAACCCTGTTGAGCATTATACCACGTACGGTTCTGTAGCCTCCGAGACCGTCGTAGTCAGGCTTAGGACCCATTGTTGTGTAGACCGGCATTGCATACCAAGGAGCATTGCCAAAGAAACCCTGGTAAGCGAGGCGATATGCAAATACAACCTTTGGAGTTCCGAGCGGAATGTACTGTCTCATGGTAGCGCAGAACTTGTAGTGAGGAACAGATGTTCCAAGCCATTTAGGAGCTGCAATCACGTGTGCTTCTGCCCAGATACCCTTTGTAGGGTTGTTCTCCACGTTTCTGCTGTCATACATGAGGCCGGCTCTTACGGAAGAAATCACGCCTCCATCTGCCTGATCCTCCGGAATTATGCCCCAGTCCTTGTAGAGCTGGAAGAGGGTAGTGCCATTGTTGGAATAATCCCCAAATACAGAATATCCTTGTGGGGTGAATGAACTTGTCTTCATCCAGTTAAGGTTATATCCACCCTCCCAGTAGAAGTTCTTGGCGATTTTTCCTGTGAAGTCGGCCTTGAATCTTACAAGTTCACGGGTATAACGGTAGAATCCTTTCGGAACCTTGCCCTTCTCGTTGAACTTGGTCATCAGCTTTTCTCCTGCCTTAGTGTCTTTGTTGAATGTGATGTTCTTTCCTATGAGCTCCATGTCATAGTTGCTCTGGGAACCGTTGAAACCATAGAAGTCAAGAGCGGCGTCCTTGTAATAGCCTGCGCAGACTGACATTCTTACTCCAGGAATAAGAGTCTTGTTGTCATACTCTGCTCTGAACAGGTAACTTCCCACATTGCCTTCCTTTACGTATGCTGAGCCCTCGAAATACCACTGTGCGTTAGGATTTGGATAGTTCTTTCCGTCCCCGAAATTATAGATGTTCATCAAGGCACCGAACTGGAAACCACGGTCTGCATCGAATGCCACTACAGGAAGCGGACCGAGGTTGATGCCGGTCTTGATGATTTCTCCTTTTTCGTTGTATGTGACAGGTTTCTTCTGTTTCTTTTCTGCCTTTACTTCAGTCTCGACATTTGCCTCTGACAAAGTGTCTGCAAAAACGGGTGATCCGCAGATCAGGGCGCATAGTGCGACCAAAATAGTCTTTTTCATAATTGCTGGTATTAAAGAAGATCTATGAAAGAACTCTCGATTTCCTTGAACTCCTTACGGAGATCCTTGCGTCCCATAAGACGGCAGTCTGAAATGAGAACTCTTACAAAGTCTTGGTAATCATAGAAATAACTATAGGTTGGGATTACAGCCAATGTCACTCCAAGTGCAATGAACCAAGGAAGTGTAAGGAAGAGGATTATTGTAAGCAGCGGCAGCCATATCAATGTGCCTCCAAGCTTTACTCCCAGATTGACTGTGTTGCCGAATGCCGGATCCTTCAGTCCTTTTCTGATAAAGCAAGCTAATCCCCACATCGGCAGTGCTGCTATGAGGCTGAAAATGAAATACGGAAGTCCGGCGATTGCCGCCAGTATTTTCCATACAGCCTTGAAGATCAGTCCCTTGCGTCTGAATGATGTGATTGATATGGAGTCCTTTTCCAGTCTCTTGTCGAAAGCTTCAGCCTTGTCGAGCAGTTCCTGCATCCTGGTAGGGTTCTCGTCGAATGCATGCTCGATCTGTGCAATGACAGACTGATTGTCCGCCAGATTGCCGGCAAGTCCCTTGTCCTTGAATCTGCATGTAAGGATCTTTGTCAATGACCATTTCCTGTAGAGATTGTCATCGTCCTTGACAAATGAAATCAATTCCGCCATTCTTTCGGTGAGCTCTCGTCTCAAAGGTTCCATTACCTGAGCCTCGTTTTCCACATCGAGACCTTTGATGAACTCGGTTACGTTGATGGCCTTGCCGTATGAGATGAGGCAGGTGCTCCTGTAACGGAAATAATTGCCGTATTCGATGCCGACGGGTACTATATATATAGGCTTCTTTTCACCGAATCTGTTGTTCGCTGCAACTGCAGCCCTCAGAATACCTTTTCCAAGCGGGAGCAGTGAGTGGGCTGCGCGGTGCCTTCCTTCAGGATACATGCAGAAACGTACATCATGCTCCAGTGTGTCGACAATCGTTTCGAATGATTCGTAATTGTTGAGCACGTTTCGCAGACCGTCTCTCTGTCTTACCATCGGCAGGATACGGAAGAAGAACATTGCCTTGGCAATGATAGGCCTCTTGAACATATCCGCTCTTGCTCCGAATACCGTAGGGGCTTTCTGTGCCTGAAGCATTACAAGAGCATCCATCAACGTGTTTGTGTGGTTAGGCGCAAGAAGGACCGCACCGTCCTTTGGCAGATTTTCCTTGCCGCGGACATCGATTCTTCTGTAACTACGCCTTGTGCACCAGTCTACAATAGGTTTGAGGATGCTATAGAACGGGTCGTTGTCGTAGATTTTTTTTCTGATCATAATTTGTGTGATTACTCTTCAGCCGCTTCTTTGCGTCCGCGGATCTTCCACGTATATGCAAGAGTGAGACCGGATACGATATGCCATACACCCCACCATGCGGTGATGACTACCATTCCTCCGTTGTTGGCCCAGATTTCAGGGTTGAAGATCGCTGTGTTGAAAAGAAGTACAAGACCCAAGCCTGAGTTCTGGATTCCGGTCTCGATTGTGAGCGTCCTTCTGTCTTTGTAAGGGACCTTGAAGAGAGTTCCTGTTCCGAATCCGATTCCGAGTGCAAGCAGGTTGTGTACAAGTACGATAAGGAAAATATACTTGATGCACTTCATGAATGCATCAATGTTGTTGCCGAATGTCAGTACCACCATGATGATGAAGAATGCAACTGAGAGGTACTGCATAGGCTTCTTGAGCTTCTGTGCTACCTTTGGAAGGTACTGCGAGCAGAGCATTCCGAGGACAAGCGGAATACCGAGGAGGATCACGATTGTCTTGAAGATTTCCCAGAAAGGAATGCTGAGCTCAGGAATGACAAGGTCATGTCTTTCAGCGAATCTGAGGTACATTCCTCCCCAGAATGAGAAGTTGATAGGAGTACTGAATATGCATGCTGCAGTGTTTATTGCAGTCAATGATACGGAAAGTTCGGTGTTTCCTTTAGAGAGGCTTGTGATGAAGTTGGAGATGTTACCTCCCGGACATGCTGCGACGAGAATCATTCCAAGAGCGATCATCGGACTGATCCAGCCATCGAATGTTATGGTGAGAAGGAAGGTCAGTGCAGGGAGCAGAAAAAGTTGGCAGATAATGCCGAGTGCTACTGACTGAGGCTTCTTCACTACATCTATGAATGTTTTAGGTTTAATGCCAAGTGCGACGCCGAACATCACAAACGCGAGGACGATGTTGATTGCATTCATTCCCGCTTCATTCATATTGACCTTGATTGCATCAAGGTTCGCTATGACTTCTGGACTCATAATCTATAATAGTTTTTTGGTTTTAGCGGCGCTAAGTTACAATAAATTTTCTAATATGGGCCAAATTTAGTATACTGTTTTACTATTTTGGCTTTCAATTAGGCAAAATCTTAATAGATGTGGTAAAAAATTCACACTTATCATTATATTTGCAATAATTGAATCCGAAAATCATTGATGTTATGATTATGAAAAAACTCTTAAGATTGGGATTGGCGCTGCTTCTTCCGGTTGCGGCGGTCCTCGTTGTGGTCTACAAGGCCGTAAATCAGGCACCTTCTCCTGAATTGCCTCAGTATGAGCAGGTCCTGGAAATTTTTGAAGATGGCGGATGCCTCAGCTGTCATAGTGCGGATCCTGAAGTTCCGTTCTATGCAGAACTGCCGGTGGCTGGAAAGATCGTCATGAAGGACATTGATTCAGGGTATCGTGCATATGACATTACCAAGTTCATGGAAGAACTGAAGGTGGATGGCGAGGTAAGTCCTGTGGATCTTGCAAAGATTGAAAAGGTAGTTCTTGACGACCGTATGCCTATGCCGAAGTATTATCTGGTGCACTGGGGAAGTTCACTCACTTCTGCAAAGAGGGCTATCGTTCTGGATTGGATACAGTCACGCAGAATCGAGATGTATGATGACAATCTTCCGGAGAGTCGCGCATCTGAACCTGTCCGTCCTATCGATACCTATATTGAATATGATCCGGCAAAGGCTGAGCTTGGCTTCGAACTTTTCCATGACACTCGTCTTTCTGTAGACAATACTGTATCTTGCGCTTCATGCCATGACCTGGCTACTGCCGGAGTCGACAACCATCAGTATTCTCATGGCGTAAATGACCTTATGGGAGGCGTAAATGCTCCTACCGTATTCAATGCGGTGTATAATTTTGTTCAGTTCTGGGATGGACGTGCCGCTACTCTTGCCGCACAGGCAGCCGGTCCTCCGGTGAATCCTGTTGAGATGGCATCTCCATCATTTGATATGATTGTCGCAAAGCTTCAGGATGACAAGAAGTTTGCAAAGAGATTCGAGGCGGTGTATCCTGACGGTATCACTGAGGCGAACCTTACTGATGCAATAGAGCATTTCGAGCGTACTCTCCTTACTCCTGGTTCGCGTTTCGACAAGTGGCTTATGGGAGACGATGCCGCTATTACTGCAGAAGAACTAGAAGGATATGAGCTCTTCAAGACTTATGACTGCGCTACATGTCATGCAGGACAGAATCTCGGCGGTCTTTCATACGAGCTTATGGGTCTGCGCAGACATTATTTTGAAGAAAGAGGTCTGGAGCTTACAGAAGAAGACAATGGACGCTATAAGGAGACTAAGCAGGAGCGCGACCGTCACCGTTTCAAGGTTCCGGGACTTCGTAATGTGGAGCACACTTGGCCTTATTATCACGATGGAACACGTCACACTCTTGAAGAGGCGGTGAGCGACATGGGTAAATATCAGAGCGGTGTTGAGCTTACTCAGGCAGAGGTTGACAAGATCACAGCATTCCTCAAGACTCTTACCGGTGAGTATCAGGGCAAGCCGATCACTACTACAAATTCACCTGATGAGATTCATGGTCACGACCACGATCACGACCACTAAAATATAATATCAGACTTTTCTCAGGAGACGGTTGACGATGATTGCTATCGCGCCGTCTCCTGTTACGTTACAGGCTGTTCCGAAGCTGTCCATTGCGATGTAAAGGGCAATCATCAGAGCAAGAGAGTCCTGATCGAAGCCCAGCATCGATTGAAGCACTCCAAGAGATGCCATGATTGCACCTCCCGGCACCCCTGGAGCGGCTATCATGGTTATTGCAAGCATGCATATGAATCCGAAGAACTGCCAGAAGTCATATGGAATGCCCTGCATTATCATAAGTGCAAGAGCGCATGCCACTATCTTCAACGTGCTTCCGGACATGTGGATTGTTGCGCAGAGAGGAATGGTGAAGCCTGCGATGTCTTCTGACACACCGTTCTTTTTTGTCTGATCCAGTGTCACTGGAATTGTCGCTGCAGAGGACTGGGTTCCCAAAGCTGTGAAATAAGCTGGCATCATAGTCCATAGCAGCTTGAAAGGATTCTTGCGCGCAAGGCCTCCTGCAATAGTGAATTGCAGAATGAGGATACCTATGTGTATCAGGAATATAATGCCGATTATCTTTATGAATACTGTAAGTATTGCAAACACTTGTCCGACATAGGTCATGTTGAGAAAGATGCCGAATATGTAAATAGGCAGAACAGGGATTATCGCGGACTTTATGGTCATAGTCACTATCTCTTCGAAGCCATGCGCGGCATCAAGCAGAGTCTTGTGCTGGGAGGAGGCAAGGCCAAGTCCCGTCATGAAGGCAAGGACGAGTGCCGTCATGACTCCCATCAGAGGTGGAATGCTTACCGAGAAATAAGGTTCTGTGTCTACCGTTTCCGACAAGGTCTTCAATCCTTCTCCACTTGCAATCATGGCAGGAAAGAAGGTGGCACCTGTAAGGTACGAAACAAGTCCGGCAAAGATGGTGGATATGTAAGCGATGGCGACTGTGACGATCAGCATCTTTCCGGCTTTCTGGCCGATGTCCGCAATTGCAGGAGTGACGAGTCCGACTATGATCAAAGGTATCGCAAAACCCAGGAACTGGCTGAATATGGAGTTGAATGTGACGAATATTCTTACTATCCATTCTGGACTTATGGATCCGATGCCTATGCCAAGTGCTATTGCAACCAAAATTTTGCCGAGAAGGCTGATCTTTATCGCTTTCATGGGTTTAACAAATTTGTTGTATGATTTAATAAATATGTTAAATACATTGATTATTAGTGATTTGCTTAAATGCCCTACCAAAACTTGTTTTGTGCCTCGTTGTAGGTGAAGCCAGCTGATTCAAGGGTCTTTTCCAACTCTTTTCTGTCTATTTCGAGGTCTTCGCAAAGCTTTTCAAGGCTTGGATAGAAGTCCCTGAGCTTCATGTTTGTCCAGCTCAGGAGCATTAACGGGTCTTTAGGATAGGTGCTCATGTCTTTTGTGGTTTCGCAATGGATCTCCTGCAAAGTTAGTTAAAATGCCAGTATGGTTTTTAACATTCGGCAAAAATAGTTACCTTTGAAAGATTTTGAAAACTAACCGCAAATTATGGATAACATCAAGAAAAAGTATCTCCATTGGGAGTGGAGGACAATCATCGTCCTTTCCATCGGCTATGCCCTGTTTTATTTTGTGCGAAAGAATCTAAGTGTAGCAATTCCTGCAATGGAGCAGGAACTGGGAATTTCCAAGGTTCAGCTTGGAGTGTTCCTTACCGTCAACAGTATAATCTACGGCTTTTCCCGTTTCATAAACGGAATGCTTGTGGACCGATACAGCAAGAAGAAGATCATGGCTTTGGGCCTTCTGTTGACATGTGCAGTCAATCTTATCATATGTTTCAGTCCGAAGCTGAACGGAATGTTCAATCTTCTTGATGCCGAAGGCAAGGCAACGATGGGACTTGTCTACCTTATCGGTTCCCTCTGGGTGCTTAACGGTTATCTTCAGGGAATGGGTGTCCCTCCTTGTGTCAGCCTTCTTGCACACTGGATCAAGCCGACGGAACTTTCTACAAAACAGTCAATCTGGAATGTCTCGCATACATTCGGCGCAGGTCTGGTTGTAGCTCTCTGCGGCTACCTTCTCCAGCATTTCGGCTACAGTGCATGGTATCTCTGTTTCCTTGTTCCGGCTTTGATCGCTTTGCTTGGAGTTCCTCTTCTCTGGTTCGGACTCAAGGATGATCCTACGGAAGTGGGCCTTCCTCCAGTAGAAAAGATGGGTGACGGGGCAGCCATGCAGAAGGATGCGGAGCCCGATCCTGTTTCAAGACTCAGCAAGGCTCAGTACAAGAAGGTGATAAACAGGATGGTATACGCCAATCCATACATCTGGATCATCGCTGTTTCGAATTTCTGTATCTACATCATAAGACTTACGATTCTTGACTGGGGTGCATCTTTCCTTACTGAAATCAAAGGTATGGAGATCGCCAAGGCAGGAGGTCTGCTTGCTACGACAGAGATCGTAGGAGGTACGCTCGGAATGCTTCTCGCAGGATGGCTTTCAGATAAGCTCTTCCAGAGCAAGGCCCACAGGACATGCTTCTTCTGCATTGTCTTTGCAACATTGTCATTCTTCCTGTTCTGGAAGACTGAGTCCATTACACTCTCATTCATTTTCCTGATATTCTCGAGCTTCTTTATCTATGGCCCGCAGGCTTTGTTCGGCACATGTGCATCACAGCAGGCTACTAAGTATGCTACCGGAACAGGTAACGGCATCGTCGGCATTTTCGGCTATGCCAGCTCGGTTGTTACAGGTGTGATGTTTGGTGCCAAGGCTGAGGCAGGCGGATGGGATTCTGTGTTCCCGATAGCGATCGCATTCGGTGTTGCCGGAGCCATAGCTATTGCTCTTATGTGGAAAGCACCCGCTGACGGATACGAGAAGTTGAATAAGGTACTTAAAGAAATTGAATAATATGAAAAGACTCATTTGCTTTGATCTTGACGGAACTTTAAGCCAGCACAAGACCAGGATTCCTCAGGAATCAGTAGATATGCTGGATAAACTTGCCCTTAAATACAAGATCATCATGGTCGGGGCCGGAAATGCACCGAGAATCTGGAATCAGATGGGACAGTATCCTATCGACATAATCGGCAACTACGGTATGCAGGAGGCTGTCGTCAAGGATGGAGAACTGTGTATCGTGCGTGAGGATAGAGTGGTTCCGGATAAGGAAATGTTTCTTGAAAAATGCGCATATCTCCGTGAGAAATATGGATATGCAGAGTATTACGGGGAGTCGGTAGAGTTCCATCCTGCAGGTATGGTTACGTTCTGCCTTCTCGGAACTCCGGCTCCGATAGATGAGAAGCTGGCATTCGATCCGGACAGGTCAAAGAGACGTGTCCTCTATCCGGAGGTTCTGGAACTCTTTCCTGACCATTCTGTCTTCATCGGAGGTTCCTCTTCATTTGATTTCACTCCAAGGCAGTACAACAAGTACGATGCGATCATGAAATATGCCGCAGAGAACGGCTATTCCAAGGATGAAATCCTATATGTGGGTGATGATTTTGAAGATGGTGGAGGAGACAGCCACGTAAGAATATATGGACTTGATTACATCTATATAGACGATTATAGAAAAACACCGGAGAAACTTCAGTATCTCCTTGATTGACAGTAATATGGTTAATATCTTCTGTATAAACACCCAGCAATCCTGCACATTTCAGGAAGGGACGACACTGATGGATATGATTCCTTCCTTCTATCCTGAAGGAAGCGGAGCTTATCCGATTGTCGCTGCCAAGGTGAACAATGTCTGTCAGGGACTCAAATACCGGGCATTCAACAGCAGGCAGGTGGAGTTTCTTGACTATACCTCCTACGCCGGCAGAAGCGTCTACTGCAGTTCTTTGTGCTTCCTTTTGTGCAAGGCTGCCAAGGATGTCTTTCCGGAATGTCGTATTGTGTTGAGAAGACCTATCTCCAAGGGCTATTTCTGTGCCTTGGAAAAGGGTGACGGTACGTCTCTTTGTCAGGCGGATATAGATGCAGTGAAGGCAAGAATGAGGGAGATGGTTGAGGCTGACATGCCTTTCCGCAGACATGAAGTGCGCACAGGTGAGGCGATAGAGTTGTTCCAGCGGCTTGGCTACCCGGACAAGGTGAGTCTGCTGGAGACTGCAGGAGATGTGTATGTCAACTATTACACACTTGACGGTACGCCTGACTATTATTATGAGGCTCTTCTTCCAAGTACGGGATTCCTTAAGGTCTGGGAACTGAGCCTGTACCGTGAGGGAATGATTCTGAGAGTTCCGAACAGGCATAAGCCGGAGGAGCTTGCTCCGTTCGTCGAGCAGCCTAAGACGTTTGAAGTATTCAGCGAGAATCTCAAATGGAACAGCATAATGGGACTTGACAATGTGGGAGATGTGAACATGGCCTGCAGAAGGGGAGAAGCGAGCGATCTTATCAAGATTGCAGAGGCTCTTCAGGAAAAGAAGATAGTCCAGATTGCTGAAGAGATAGACCGCCGCGTAAGGCAGGAGGATCCGGTGAAACTCGTTCTGATCACCGGTCCGAGCAGCAGCGGAAAGTCGACTTTCTGCAAGAGATTGAGCATTCAATTGAAGGCGTGCGGACTCAGACCCATCTCATTCTCTACTGACGATTACTTTGTCAATCGCCTTGATACTCCGCTACTTCCGGATGGCTCTTTTGATTTTGACAACTTCGATACGGTAGATCATGAATATCTTCAGAAGGATGTTCTGAAACTCCTCGCAGGTGAGACTGTCGAGGTTCCGGAATACAACTTCGTGACAGGATTGAGGGAGTTCAACGGCAAGCGTCTGAAGCTGGAGCCAGGTATGGTTCTACTCATTGAAGGTATCCATGCCTTGAATCCTCGTCTTACGGACAAGGTGCCGGATTCGTCAAAGTACAGGATATTCATCAACACGATCACAAGCATATCACTTGACAACCACAACTGTATCCCGACAAGCGACAACAGACTGATACGCAGAATCTGCCGTGATTTCAACAAAGGCGCATTCTCAGCCCGTGAGTCGATAATGCACTGGCCTAATGTGCGTCGTTCCGAGGTGCAGTGGATATATCCTTACCAGGAGTGTGCGGATGTGTTGTTCAATTCTTCCTACATTGTGGAATTTCCTGTCATCAGGCCTTATGCGGAACGTATCCTGATGACTGTTCCGAAGAATTGTCCGGAATATTCAGAAGTGCATAGGCTTATGAAGTTTTTGAGCTATTTCGTTCCGGTGTCCGACAAGGATGTTCCGGCAACATCTATGATCAGAAGCTTCATCGGTGGAAGTAGCCTATAGTATCGAACTGTAGATCAGTGTGTTATGAAACAGAAAAGATTCTTTCTTGAGGAAAATGAAATACCTCGTCAGTGGTATAATATCCAGGCGGACATGCCAGTGAAACCGATGCCGATGCTCAATCCTGCAACTAAGGAACCGGTCACCGTTGAGGACCTGTCCGGACTGTTCTGCAAGGAATGTTCAAGGCAGGAACTCAATACCGTCGACAGGTGGATCGACATTCCGGAAGAAGTGTTGGAGAGGTATGCATATTACAGAAGTACTCCTCTGGTCAGAGCTTATTCTCTTGAAGAAGCTCTCGGTACACCGGCAAGGATATACTTTAAGAATGAGAGTGTCAGTCCGATAGGTTCGCATAAACTGAATTCAGCATTGGCTCAGGCCTACTACTGCAAGAAGGAGGGTGTGACAAACGTCACCACAGAAACCGGTGCCGGTCAGTGGGGTGCGGCCCTTTCATATGCAGCTAAGGTTTTCGGATTGGAAAGTGCTGTGTATCAGGTGAAAATAAGCTATGAACAAAAGCCTTACAGGAGGAGCATAATGCAGGTGTTCGGGGCTCTTGTCACCCCTTCGCCTTCCATGTCCACAAGAGCTGGAAAGGATATTCTCACAAGGACTCCTAATCACCAAGGCTCGCTGGGAACAGCCATCTCTGAGGCTGTGGAACTTGCAAGGATGACTCCCGGATGCAAGTATACCCTCGGATCAGTGATGAACCATGTGACCCTTCATCAGACCGTAATCGGTCTTGAGGCAGAAAAGCAGATGGAGAAGGCGGGGGATTATCCGGATATCGTGATAGGATGCTTCGGTGGAGGTTCCAATTTCGGAGGCATAACCTTTCCTTTCCTGAGACATTGTTTCAGTGGTGAGCGCAAGACCAGGTTCATTGCAGCCGAGCCTGCGGCATGTCCGAAGCTTACTCAAGGAAAGTTTGAATATGACTATGGTGATGAAGCCGGCTATACTCCTCTTCTTCCGATGTTCACTCTCGGTCATGATTTCCAGCCGTCCAATATCCACGCCGGCGGACTCAGGTATCATGGAGCAGGCACTATTGTGTCCCAACTTCTGAAGGATGGATGGGTCGAGGCTGTCGACATCGAGCAGAAGGAGTCTTTCGAATCGGGTTGCCTTTTTGCAAAATGTGAGGGTATAATTCCTGCTCCGGAGTCGTGTCATGCAATAGCCGCGGCTGTCAGGGAGGCTCTGAAATGCAAGGAGACAGGGGAAGAAAAAGTGATTCTGTTCAATCTTTCCGGTCATGGTCTCATTGACATGGGTGCATACGATCAGTTCCTTGCCGGAAATATCAGATAATCAGTTTTTTATTGAAATAATACAGAAAGTTTCCAAAATTTTTCTAATTTTGCGCTCCCATTCGCTGTCCCAGTGAGTGGGAATTTAGATTTTTAACTAGTAAAGTATAGAAAATGAAGGAATTGTATTCGATGCTCTCCAGTGATGGAGGGTTTGTTTTTGGTGACTCATACCAGTGTCCGTCAGTGACAGTGTTCAATATTTCATCAGAAGGGGTATTATGTCAGAGTTCCGGCTCTCTTTCTGCCGGTCATGATGGCTTTGACCTTGATGAGGGTAATCCTGGAGAAAATTGGTAATTCTAACTTGGACAATGATTATGAGAAAAGATATATTCAGAATAGCTGCGGCAATTTTGTCTTTCGCTGCAGTATCATGTACAAATGATATGATCGATAATGGCGGAGAGGTAAATCAGGATGGCAACCTTGTCCCGATGATCCTTACTTCCGGTCCATCTGTAAGAACATCCCTCAACGGATCTTCTGTCAATTGGACAGCTGATGATGTTGTTGCTGTATATGACAGGAATAATGACGCAAACAGATTCGCTGCGTCATCTGTAGATGGTTCCAATGCAGTGTTTGAAGGAATGGTTGCGGAGGGTACTACCGACTTTTATGCAGTATATCCTTATGACAAGGCAGTAAAGACTACTGATTCGGAGATTATTGTAACTCTTCCTTCTGACCAGACTCCTGCGGCAGGAACATTTGCTGAGGAGCATAACATCTCCATTGCATCAGGAGTGAAGGTGCCAGGAGAAGAGGAAGTGAGCGGAATTCTCTTCATGAATATCTGTGGACTTGTGCAGTTCACTGTGCCGGAGCGTCTGGCTGCTGTTTCTGAGGTTTCATTTACAGCAAATGATAAGGATATCGCAGGTAACCTTACTGTTTCGAAGTCTGATGTTAAGAGTGTTGTGTCGGTTTCGGATGCAAGCCGTACAATCACGATGAAAGGATCTTTCGAGGCTGGAAGCACCTTCTATTTTGTTGTTGCTCCTGGTCAGATCAACGGCTTCAGCATCAAGGTTGTTGCGGAAAACGGTGCTGAATTCAGCAAGGTTTCGGCAAAGAGCATAACTGTTGCGGCCGGTGCGGTCAAGAATCTTGGTGTTATAGATTTCACAGCCGCTCCTACTGCTGTAGCAAGCCATTCATATCCGAACGGTATCCTTTCCGGAACTGATGTCACTCTCAATCTCGGCATTCCTGCCGGAATGGAGGGATATGTTCAGAATCTTACAGCAAAGATGACTTCGTCAGCGGGAACTGTCGTAAGAAGTCTCAGCACAACTTCAGCTCAGCAGTCAATGAAGCTGGCCGTAGCAAACGGATTCACATATATCCCGCAGGGCGAGTATTCGCTTTCTTACACCTACACTCTTAACGGTGTGGAGGATACCAAGACAATATCACTTACAGTTCCGGCTCCGACCTTCACTGTAACTGCTGATGCATATACTTCATATGATAAATATCTGAATGGGGAGATTTCTGCGGCAAACAACTGCGGTCCTATCGACATCTATGACATCAATTGTTCTGTTTCTATCAGCAACACAGTGCTTTCTCAGGTAGGTCTTTCTGCATGGTCAGCTTCGCTCGTGGATTCGAAAGGTCAGGAACTTATTGGCCAGAACAGCGGAAACAACAGTTCTGTCAATGCTGATTTGCATGTGTTCTATAAAAATGAACATATATCTACAACTGTAGGTGCATATAAATTGTCGGCTGCGGCAACTTTTGACGGTGTTTCTGTTCAGAGCAGCATAGATAACCTGCATGTTACCGGCATGCCTCTAAAGGCTGCTCCTCCAACTCAGAATGGATGGACATCTAATTATCAGGCCGCTCTCAATAATGTATCATGGAACTCTGATGGTGTCAAACTGGAAGGAATAAGCAAGAGCACCAAAATAACATCCTCAGCTCTTTATATTCCAGGTAGTGTAAATGTCAGTCTTGCAGTATCGGCTGATCTATATTCTGTCACTGTTGTACATGTTCCAGCTGTACCTGAACTTGTATGCCGTGTAGGGGGCAATGAGGTGATATCGAAGAAAGGAGAAAAATTCGATTCAAGCTTTTTCAATCCAAGTGGCAATAAGACAACCTATTGTAATGAAACCTGGAATGGTACGTTGAGCGCCGGAACTCCTGACGTTCAGATTGAAAATGCATATGCAATGGCTTCTGCTTATGTTTATGTCAAAAGCGTGAACCTTCTCTACAGGTAGCCAAGTCTATCAATAACTCATAAGATCCTTCATCCCATTCATCCTGAACGGAAGATAGTGGAATGAAGGATCTTTTTATTATATTTGCAGGTTAAGACCAGACTGTCACGTTTATGGTAAAGAAAGTTTTATTTTCACTTGGTTCGCTTGCGGCCATCCTGTTGCTCTCAGGTGTCATATCCATCCTTGAGTACCGCAGGATGAGCGACTACGTCTCAGAGCTTATTGCGGCGAACATCAAGAGCATCAACCTTGCTCAGAAACTCTCGGATATAACAGAGGAATATAACCATCAGATGCTTGCTGTAGTAGTGCAGAACGACATTTCTATCATGCCGGAATTCGATCTGGACTATTTCAAGGCACAGGCGGATTCCCTGAAGAATTCCTTTACTTCCCAGACAGCACTCCCTATGGTTGATAGCGTAGAAGTCTCTTTCGATGCATTCATGAAGACATCCCTCAAATTCGATGAGGTGTTCCTTGCTGACAATGTTGACACCGGAGAATGGTTCTTCGGCACCCTTCAGCCAAGGTACAACAAGTTCCGTATGGAGATGAATGTCCTGAACGAAGCCATATATAATGATCTGCTCAGCAATTCTGCAGACTTTGATGCCGGATTCTACAGGAGCATCATTCCCGGAGTCGTTTCAGTTGCTGCAGGACTTCTTCTGATACTTCTTCTGCTTTTCTTTACTCTGGCCAATTATGTAAGACCGATATGCAGGATCGCAGACGGTATCAATTCATATCGATCCTTTGCCCGCAGATATAATTTCACTTTCGCCGGAGATGACCAGCTCGCTGAGATCAACAGCGGAGTCACTGAGATAATTGAGGAGAACATTGAGCTCAAGAGCCGCATCAAGGCCTTGAGAGAGAATCTTGAAAAGACCAACCAGCAATGAATGTCAAAGGCATATCTGTAAATGTGGGCAAGGCTCTTCTAGTGAGCGCCTTGTTCATGTTCCTTTCCATCATAGTCTCGATAATCGAGGGCTATGATTCGGCGTTTACACCTTTGCTCATCAGCTTCATAATCACACTTCTTGTCGGAGCTTTTCCTTTCATATTTGTAAAAGGCACTGAGACCTTGTCTTTGAATGACGGCTTCCTTACAATCTTCCTGTCCTGGATTCTTTCATTCATATTCGGCATGTTGCCGTATGTGCTCTGGGGAGGGGAGTTTACCCTCATCAATGCCTGGTTTGAGAGTGTGTCCGGATATACGACCACTGGAGCTACCATCCTCACAGACATAGAATCTCTCCCTAAAAGCCTTCTTTTCTGGAGATCCTCAACCCATTATATCGGCGGTCTGGGAGTAATAGTGTTTCTTCTTCTTGTAATGCCCCAGGCAAGTCCATATCGTCTCAAGCTGACGAATATGGAGATGTCGACCCTTTCCAAAGGTGGTTACAGGTATAACTCAGCCAAGGTCATCAGGGTCATCACTGGTGTGTATGCCTTCTTTACTGTCGCCGCATTCCTCTCGCTATGGGCTGCGGGAATGACATTCTTTGATGCAGTGAATCATGCGTTCAGCCTTGCCGCAACAGGCGGATTCAGCACCAGAAACCTATCTGTCGGCTACTATGATTCCGATCTTATCAATCTTGTAGTGATGATTTTCATGGCTGTGTGCGCCATGCATTTCGGACTTGTCTATGCGATCTTCGTGACCAGATCGTTCAAGCCGATGAACAACACCGTGGTCAAGTATTATTTCGGGTCCATTGCAGTGTGCTCTATAATCGTTGCATTCTCCTTGATGTCCGAAGGCGGATACAGCCATTGGGGAAGGGCATTGATGGATTCGTCTTTTACTGTCATCAGCTATATGTCAACCTGCGGATTCGGTATCTGTGACAACTCCGCCTGGCCGTGGATTGCAGGTATAGTCCTGCTTTTCGTGTCTTTCCAGTGCGGTTGCTCGGGATCGACTACCGGAGGTATCAAGGTGGACCGTATACTCATCGCCTTCAAGGCAATCGCCAATGAAGTGAACCGCAGGATCCGTCCTCACGCTGTTTCACAGGTCAGGATGAGTGGTCATCATCTCACGGACAGTTCCGTTCATTCGGTAATGATGTATATCGTTACATATATAATAGTCATATTCATCTCCATACTTGCCGTCATGCTGTGCGGTTCCGATGCAGCTGAGGCTGTGTCAGGCGTCATTGCTTCGGTCGGCAGTGTCGGTCCCGGACTTGGTGAACTTGGTGCAATGGATAATTATTCGGCAGTTCCTTCGATGTCCAAGTTCATCTATGCATTCGATATGTTCCTCGGCCGTGTGGAGATATTTCCGATCCTTGTTGTCTTTTCAATGATTTTCAGGAGAGGCAGATAATGGGCAGGGCTGACTTTCTATATTCCGGATTCATTTCAAGACTGGCTTATCAGCCTACTTCCTGTCAGGATGGTCTCCTGAGGAAGGTGGCTGATTTTGTGTGTTCTGACGATGATGATATACTTGTAGTAAATGGATATGCCGGAACGGGAAAGACCACGGCTGTGGCTGCTGTCATCTCTCTTCTGAAGGAATATAAGACAAAGTGTGTGCTTCTGGCACCGACGGGTCGTGCGGCTAAGGTTCTCTCGTCATATGCCGGTCAGCAGGCTTATACGATACATAAGCATATATACAGACAGAAATCTGTCGGTGGTGACGGCTTCGGGCAGTTTTCGCTTGCTCCGAACAAGGATAAGGAGACTCTTTTCGTTGTCGATGAGGTGTCGTTGATAGGCATAGATGCCGGTCAGCAGCAGTCTACAGCTTCGTTTGGTTCGGGCAATCTTCTGGAGGACCTGGTTTCATTTGTCCGTTCTGGCGTTGAATGCAAGGTCATTCTTATCGGTGATGCGGCACAGCTTCCTCCTGTGGGGCTTGAGGCAAGTCCGGCTCTCATGAAGGATTACATGGCAATGATGGGAGGAGTCTGTTATGCTGAACTTTCCACAGTAGTGCGTCAGCAGAAGGAGTCTGGCATATTGCATAATGCAACGAAGGTACGTCAGCTTATTTCTGAAATGGAGTATGGTCCGGGCGTTATTGATCTTTTCGATCTGGGACTTGAGGTTGAGGATTTCGATGATGTGGAGCGTATCAGTGGGGGAGACCTCATCGAGAAGATTTCGGATGCATATGCGTGTTACGGAGAGGATGAGACGATTGTTCTGTGCCGTTCCAACAAGAGGGCGATTAAGTACAATCTCGGCATACGTTCCACAGTTCAGTTCAAGGAGGAAAGGCTTGTCCGCGATGATAAGCTTATGATTGTGAAGAACTGTTATCAGTTTGTAGAGAATCTTGAAAATGTGGATTATCTTGCAAACGGTGACATCGCTAAACTTTGCAGGATCTCCAAGTATGAGGACAGATACGGGCTTCATTTTGCAGAGGCAAGACTTTCCTTCCCGGATTATGACAATCAGGAGATTGTTGCCAAGGTTATTCTTGATACCCTGGAGTCGGAAAGTCCTTCTCTGACCTATGAGCAGTCAAATATGCTTTATCAGGGAGTGAATGAGGATTACTCGCATCTGACGACAAAGAAGAAGAGATATGAGGCTGTCCGTGAGGACAAGTATTACAATGCATTGCAGCTCAAATATGCCAATGCGATCACCTGCCACAAGTCGCAGGGAGGACAGTGGAAATGTGTCTTCATCGATAATGCGTTCTGGCAGGACGAACTGACTCTGGATGACCTGAAGTGGCTATATACGGCTCTTACGCGTGCCACAGAAAAGGTCTATCTTGTCAACTTTAAGGATGAATTGTTTGATTCATAATGACAGATGTTTCGGTGACCCCCGCCTTCGCTTCGCTGCGGCACCCCCTAGCCGGGGGTGGCATGTCACCTTCACATCATGTCA
>JAEIGA010001368.1_pt1 | contig 37947 bp, 42 predicted proteins | sample 9270691 | NCBI WGS metagenome assembly JAEIGA01 (sample SAMN17057246, study PRJNA624740) | gut metagenome | biome: biome; isolation source: fecal sample | host: Bos grunniens | place: China: Xizang | collected 2019
AAAATACTTATGAACTTGAAAAAGGATATTTTGTTGAAACAAAATCTTTCGATGATTTGAATGATTTGATTAAAGAAATGGACCAAAATACACAAGCTGTTCGTATTACAGATGGTAAATTCATTTTAGGTAATGTATTTAACACACTATCAGAAATTGAAGAAAAATGTGAAAATATATTTAGTATAGAATATTTAGATACAATTAAATAAAAAAATATAACCTGGCAAGGATTTTTTTCCAAAAGAAAGAGCAGATAACATATTAATATTATCTGCTTTTTTACTATATTATAATATAAAAACTAATTATATAATATGGGAATGGGATTAAGCGCAGCTAAAATAAAGCTGGAAATGGATGTTGAAAAAGCATTAGAAGATGCATTTTACGCTTCTTATATATTTGACCCAGGAGATATAGGCAAAGAAAAAGCTTCAAAATTTGCAAAGAAAGCTGCAAAACCTATAACAGAAGCAATATATGATTTTATATCACAAGCACAAATTGTTGGTACTGTAAATGGAATTATAAATGGTGCATGCGCTGTCGGTCCAGTAACTGGTTCAAATATTGATGTTTTAACAGGTTCAGAATTAAGTATAATATAAAAAAAATATAAAAAAAATAAATATGAAATTAGAAGAACAAGATTGGGTAATAAACCCTAACACAGGAAATAAAATTGATATGAAGAAATTGCTTACAGAACAACGTCTTGCAATGATTTATATTGATACAAACTTTCCATTTTTCTCTTCATTGTTAAAAAATTTAACATGGATTTACACATTTCAAGTACCAACTCAGGCAACTGATGGAACTCGTCTTCTAGTTAATCCTGAATTTACCGCTGGTCTTTCAATTAAAATGAAGGCATTTGTTATGATGCACGAAGTTATGCACTGCTCTCTTGACCACATGGCTCGTGGTAAAGGTCATGACCATCGTCGTTCAAATATCGCTGCAGACTATGAGGTTAATGGTATTCTTGTTGCAAACAATGTACTTTCTAAATCTGATGTTAAAGATTTTTTATATGCCGAAGAATATGTTAATAAAGCATATGAAGTAATATATGCTGCTAATCCAAAAGGTCCAAATTCACCTCAACCACAAGAAGGTGGACAACAAGGTTCAGGAGAATCAGGAGAATCTGGTAGTGGAGATGGTTCAGGCTCAGGCTCAGGCTCAAGCCCTGATAATAAACCAAAATCAGAAGATTGGATTCGTGGTTGGAATAAAGCATTAGAAGATTATAAAAATGGTAAAATTAAACTTTAATAATATATGAATAAAGAAGAAAAAGCTGGATATGAAGCTGCGATTAAAGCGCTAAGAGATATGCTGTCTGGTAAAGGACAACAAGGGCAACAAAATAATAAAGGTCCAAAAGGTGGTAATAAAGGACAACAAGGTCTTCCAAAAGGAACTGATGAAAGTGGTAATGGTGCTCAAACTCCGGAATTAAATCCACAGGATAAAAAGAAAGCTGAACAAAATGCAAAAAATGGTTCAGGTAATTCACAAGCTAGTAAAGGTGCAAGACAAGAAGCTGCCGAATCTGGTGTATCAGATGGTGGATTTATTTCACAAAAGGTTGGTGCAGAAATTGCTCGTTCAGAAGGATATGATGAAGAAGATTGTAAAGAAAAATCAACTTCAGAAATTACAAATGACTGGAAAGAGCATACAATTGAGGCATGTAATCAAAATAATAGTCCGGGTTTAGGTAATTTCATTGCTAAAATGAAAGAATATTATATGACAAGTCATGATTGGAAGTCAGATTTGAAAAAATATGTTGGTCGTGCATTATCAAATGTTGAAACTGACGAAAAACTTGGTAAAAAGAAATGGCTTGCAAATGACGAATTAAAAAAATATGACGTTGCAGCTGAAAATGCATTATCAAGTGTTATATTTATGATTGACTGCTCTGGTTCATTAAGTGATGATTTGCTTCAAAGAATTATTTCAGAATGTTTTACAATTGTTAAAAGAAAGAAAATAACTGAAGTAACTTATTGTTATTATGACGACGGAATACGCCAAATTGATACTAATAGAGTTTCAAAATTTGACGGAAAACTTAATAAAACAGTAATGAATAAAATACGTGGTGGTAAAGCATCATCAGAGATTCATGGTCGTGGAGGTAATGATGAAGACCAAGCAATGAAAGACTTACAAAAACTTCTTAAAGACGGAAGACAAAAAGTTGAACTTGTGATGTGGTTTACTGATGGTTATGTTTATGCTAAAACACCATCTCGTCCAAAAAATATTAAACATATGATTTGGGTCTGCTATGATAATACACAATTTACTGCACCTGATAATTCAAGAGTAATTCATATCAATTCAAATGATATTGGTAAATAATCTATTGATTTTTAATATTTTAAAAAAAAACTATAAAAATTGAAATGGTTGATTTACTATATATATTAAACATTGGTGATAAACTTTATAGTCCTATTTGTGGAAAATGTAAAGTTATTGCTTTAGATAGTGAAGAAATATTCTGTATTACAGTTGTAAATTTATTTGGCGCAACATTTGAATTTGACAGATATGGAAGAGCCGCTCTCGGCGGAGAACCACTTTTATTTACGACAAATAATTAAAAATTGATAAAAAATAATTACTAAAGAGAGTTTCAATAAATACTTGAAGCTCTCTTTTTTATTATATATAAAACAAAAACATAAAAAATGCAAACTTTAAAAGAAAGCATATTAAGTAGTACAAACACAGGTAAAGATGCAATAATACGTAAAAAAATCAATGATTGGTGTAATGAGCATATTGATGTTGATTATACAATTAACTCAAATAATGAAATAGTTATTAAAAGAAATCAACTTTCTTTATCGTTTGATAATTATACTGAACTTCCTGAATATATACAATTTGCAGATAATGATAATTTAATATTAATTATTGGTTTGTGGCAACAACATATAGAAATTACAAGTTTAAGAGGTTTACCTAAAATATGTTATGAAATTAGATTAAAGGGTATCGTAAAGGAACTTCCAAGTTTTGAAATTAAAATCAAAGGTAGATTTTATATTGTGGGTGAAATATCAAAATTAAATGATATATATTTAGATGTCAGTGAATTAGTATTTAAAAATGAAAAAAGACTTGATATGTCTAAGATTCACGCAAAAAATACAAATATTATTATAATTCATAGTAAATATTATTCTCAATTATTTTCTAAAAATGTTGTAAAAAATGCAATATTAAATAAATACACTAAAAAAAGTAAATCATCTTTAGTAGTAAATGGATATTATTTAAAATATCCTGCAGATGAAAATATTGAAAAAGAAATTGATGCATTTTTTGGTCATAATATAGATTTAAGTGATTTAGACACAATTTATTATAATTATTATTATAAAATAAAAAAATATAAAAAACGTTGGTATAAAACACCAGTATAAAAAATATTTAATAATAAATGAGTTGCTTTATTAAAAGAGTTTTACAATTTAAAGAAGGTATTGCATTTGGTCCGGTAAAAATAACAAATGCTGAAGGTATAGATATAACTAAAGATTGTATGTATAGTTGGTCTTCGGATTCAGTATGTTGGACAAATTGGGTAAATTACAATACATATTTACGACTTGCTAAAAATGTAGAAACAGATTTCTTTTTACGTATTTTATTTAATACATCTCTAGGAACAGTTTCAATAAATAAAATGGAGACAAAGTGTTATTCAGTTTGTTTATATAATGAGAATCCTTTTCTAGAAGACCTTTGCTCTGAAAATCTGTTTAATCCTTATGCAAATCTTGATTGTGCATTACAACTTCAACAACAATTATCTAATAGCATAATTTGTATGCTTGGAATTCCAATTTATTATTTCAGAGTTTTACCACAAAAAGACACAGCAGATTATACTTTTAAAGAGTATATTATGCACAATGTTGAAAGTGTAAAACAACTTAAACTGATGATTCAAGATGGAGCTATGCCTTCTTCAAAACCACAATTTAGTGATTTAGATTTTGATTGGGAAGTTGATTGGGAAGTAGAACTTAGTAAATCTCAATTTGCTCAAGCATTTGGTGATACAGCATTTCCTAAACAGAGAGATTTTATATATGTTCCTATGATGAATCGTATGTGGGAGGTTAACTCAGCATATGATGAAAAAAATGAGGGTCTTATGTGGAAATCTACTACTTGGAAATTAGGACTTATTAAATGGAATGAAAAAACAAATATTGAACAAGGAGATTTCGATGATGTTATTGATAATCTTATTGTAAACACTTATGATAATGTATTTGCAGAACTTGAAGATAATGAGCAAACACGTACTACAGCAACAACACAAGTTGAACGTCCACTTTATACTGCAGATAATTTAACTAATGTGTTTTTACAAGATGCAATACGTAAACAAATGACGAAAGATACAATTAAAATTATTGATAAACAATATAATCATAAATCAATAATTGTTGCAAAAAATATTTACGAATTACAAGAAGAATCAGCAATTATATATCAAAAAGGATATTGTGGAGAGGATGGTACTTTATCATTTATAATTGATGTTAGTAATACAAAACTTGTTGATTATAAACCTATTATAAAATTAGGAAATATCATAATTGAAACAGATGGTAAAAATATAAAATTTGGTGATGCAATTGCTTCACTTGAAAAAAAGAAAATTGGCGATATAAATTGGAATGAGTATCTTGTTATCTGTAAATGGAGTAGAAAAGATTTCGTTCAAGAAATTAGTGCTTATCCATATATACATGATTTAAAAATAGAACCTTATTATTTACGTCCTGAAATGTATGAATTTGATTTTAATTGCATAGAAGAAAATGGTTCTTGTGAGTACAATAATGATAATATATCTAATACACAAAAAGAAATTGCACTTATTGGAATTAAAATAAATATAACAAATATAAAATTATTTAATAAATATTTAGATAATCAAAGTGCTATAAAAGAATCACTTAAATATACAACAACTAATAAATCTTGTGTATTTAATGATTTAGCAAGACCACTTGATACAGGATTTGGTTATTCAGTAAAATAATATAATAAATAAAAATAAAAAAAATGAAAACATTAAAAGAAAGTATATTAAGTAGCACAAGAACTGGTAAAATGTCAAAATATACCGAGTTCCCTAAAAACAGAGAAGAATTATTTGATATAATTAGAAATGAAATAAATAAAAACGGATATAAATGTTCACTTAACCATATAGATACTAGTAAAATAACTGATATGTCAGATTTATTTGCTTTTTTTAAATTATTTAATGGAGATATCTCAGAATGGGATGTTAGTAATGTAGAAGATATGAATGGAATGTTTAGTGGTTCTAAATTTAATGGTGATATATCAAAATGGAAAGTTAGAAAAGTAAAAGATATGAGATTTATGTTCTATGAATCAAAATTTAAAGGTAATAAAAAAGGTGGTATATCAGGATGGGATGTTAGTAATGTAGAAAATATGAAATGTATGTTTGCTTATTCTAAATTTAATGGTGATATCTCAGAATGGGATGTTAGTAATGTAGAAGATATGCATGGAATGTTTAAAGAAAACACAGAATTTGATAGTGATATATCTAATTGGAAAGTAAATCCAGATTGTAAGACTGATAAAATGTTTTATTTTTGTTTTATTGAAGAGAAATATAAACCATTTCAAAACGGTGAAAGAATATAAAATTAAATAGAATAAAAAAAATGAAAACATTAAAAGAAAGTATATTAAGTAGCACAAAGACTGGTAAAGAAGGTATATCTGATTTAATTGAAAAATGGTGTAAAAAACATATAGAATATAGTAAAGATACTTATTCAATAACAAAAGATAATAAAATAGTAAATAAACATGTATATGATATAGTTGTAAAAGATATATATGAAAATGTACCACACTATATTAATTTTGGAAAATTAAGAGGTGGTTTTATTCTTCACGATGAAGCAATAAACTATTTTAATCAAGAACAACTTCCGGAAGAATCATATGCATTTCATATATACATCAATAATGATATTGAAATTACAAAATCATTTAATTATAATGTTGAAAGAGGATTTCAAATATCAAATGAGTATAGTAGAAAAAATATAAAAAATGGAATAAAAATAATTAAACCAATTGAAATAAATTTTCCAAACAGAGATTTTACATATATCAAAATGGAAAATACAAAAATTGATATTTCAAGTATTCAAAATATTAAAAGTAATAATAAAAGTTTATTTATATTAGGTACACCTGCTGCATTAACATTATCTCATAAAGTTATAATGTTGAAAAAAAATAAAGAGGCATTTTATAAATATATGAATGAGACATTTAAAAATATGCCTGATTTGAATTGGATTAATTATGGTGTTGGTGTACATTTAAAGAAATGTAATGAAGATGGAAAAATAATTTGGAAATTAGAAAAATGAAAACATTAAAAGAAAGTATATTAAGTAGCACAAAGACTGGAAGAGTAGCATTATTAATTCCTGAAACATTAAATGAATTAAAGCAAATGATTAGAGATGAGGTAATGAAAAATGGATTAAAATGTGACCTTAATCATATTCAAACACATAAAATTACTGATATGCATTGTTTATTTGCGTATTCAGATTTTAATGGTGATATTAGTAAATGGAATGTATCAAATGTAAGAGATATGAGATATATGTTTCAAAGTTCTGATTTTAATGGAGATATATCTAAATGGGATGTTAGTGAGGTAAGAGATATGAATAATATGTTTAATAATTCTAAATTTAACGGTGATATCTCAAAATGGAATGTCAGTAAAGTTGAAAATATGTATGGTATGTTTGCTAATAATTACGAATTCAATAGAGATATTTCTAAATGGGATGTCAGCAATGTTACTTATATGAATAATATGTTTTATAATTCTGATTTCAATAATGACATATCAAATTGGGATACGAAGTCATGTTATACTATGAAAAATATGTTTACAAATTCTGAATTTAACAGTAACATATCAAATTGGGATGTTAGTAATGTTATAGATATGTATGGTATGTTTGTAAATTCTAAATTTAATCAAGATATTTCAAATTGGAAAATAAATTATAAATGTACTACTAAATCAATGTTTAATAAATGTCCAATTAAAGAAGAATATAAACCAAAACAAAATGGAAAAATTATCAATTAGAATATTATTTAAAAATTAAAAAAAATAAAAAGACAGTCTATTTGGCTGTCTTTTTCCATATATAAACTGCTTGTCCACAATCAATACTTAAGCATTTTTATACTTTTATTTTTAAAAATACTAAAAATCATATTTATTTTATTAGTAATAAATGAGTTATAAAATATGAAAACAAATAATAATGCGTTTAATCCAATTAAAGAAGATAAAGATGGAGTAATAGCAAAACGAATGATTTGGACATCTGAAGCACTTAAAATTGCACTTAAAGGTCTTGAAGATGGTAGAAAATTAGTTGCAAATCCATTTTATGAAAATAATACAAAACTTCTCAAAGGAGACTTAGTATTTCAACGTACAGAAGAAGAAAAAGCAGAATGGAAACGTTGTGCCACAGATATTATATACTTTGTAAATAAATACTGTAAATTGATGACACCAGAGGGTATTAAGAATGTAAAACTTCGTGATTATCAAGAACATTATTTACAACACTTAATGGATAATCGTTTAAGTATCTATCTTGCATGTAGACAGTGCGGAAAATGCGTTTTGTTAACCCAAACTGTTGATATAAAGATAAATAAAGATTTTATAGATAAATTTGGCAACAAGTTATATAAATATTTACATAAAAATTATTATATTATAAATAAAGATTATTACAAAATCCCATTTTTTGAGATTTATAATTTATATGATAAATCTTTTAAATGGAAAATACAATACTATTTATATAAAATAATTTATTTTTATGAGCAACGAGAAAAAAACAGAAAAAACTAAATTAAAAAGAGGTGAAAGACCAGAAGGATGGAAAAAATCTTGTGCAAAATTCAAAGAATATTATGCAAATGAACATCCAGATTGGAGTGAAGAACAATGCATTGAAGAAGCAAAAAAATTTAATAGAAGAAATAGTTATAAAACAATAGAATATTGGGAATATAGATTTCCAAATGCAACACATGAAGAACATTTAGAAATGTTAAAAAATGCATTAGATTCTTCTGCTAAAAAACATCCACAAAAAATAGAATATTGGGAATATAGATTTCCAAATGCAACACATGAAGAACATTTAGAAATGTTAAAAAATTATAATAAAGAAAATAATTCACAATGTATTGAGTATTACATTAAAAGATTTCCAAATGCAACACATGAAGAACATTTAGAAATGTTAAAAAATTCAATTAATAAACGAATACAAATAAGACCTGATAACACTGGTGAAAATAACCCAAACCATAAATCTAATACTTCTGAGTTTGAAAGAAAAACCAGGTCACCTAAATGTATAGAATTTTACGAAAGGTTATATCCTACTTTATCACATAAAGAACATTTAGAAATGTTAAATAAGCATATCAATAATGTAAATGAAATTATGGAAGATAAAACAAAACAAGTAAAATGTGTTGAATATTGGATAAATAAAGGTTATAGCAAAGAAGAATCAGAAGATATAATTTCTAAAAGTCAGATTACATTTTCATTAGAAACATGTATAAATAAATATGGATTAGATGAAGGAATTAAAAGATTTGAAATGAGACAACAAAAATGGATTAAATCATTATCAAAAAACTTTGAAAAATATGGAGATGGAAGAGCAAACAGCTCAGAATTTGCATATGATATGATAGGTTATATATGTAAATTTTTAAATATAAAAAGACCTTCAAAAGAAAAATATATGACAGATAAAAATGGAAATCATTTTGCGTATGATTTTTGTTATGATAAAAAAATTATAGAATTTAATGGTAATTATTGGCATATGAATCCAAAAATATATAAAGTAACAGATATTAATAAAACAACACATAAAACAGCTGGTGAAATTTGGGAATATGATAAATTAAAATTAAAATGTGCAGAAGACAATGGATATAAAGTATTATATATTTGGGAAGATGAATATAGATTATCCAAAGATTCTGTTTTAAAAAAATGTATGGATTTTTTAAAATCATGAAACTTATAATAAAACTTATTTATGCAATTTTAGAATTATTAAATACGAATTCAGAAGAAAAACTTATAAAATCTTTTAAATTAGATGGTATAATGGTATCTAATGAAAAAGGTTGGGTAAACGCAACTCATATTCATTTAACTAAACCATTTGAAATTTACGAATTAACATTGGAAAACGGTTTAACACTAAAATGTGCAGATGAGCACATTGTGTTTACAAAAGGTTACAAAGAAAAATGGGTAAAAGATTTAACAAATAAAGATTATATTTTAACACAATATGGATTATCAAAAGTATTAAGTGTAAAACGAACATCAAAATATGTTAATATGTGTGACATCACAGTAGATGATGAAAATCACAGATATTATACAAATGGAATTCTTTCACACAATACAACAACATCTGCATTATTTATGCTCCATTACATATTATTTAATGTTGATAAAAATGCATTGGTGCTTGGAAATAAAAGAAAGACGGCTATTGAAATTCTTGATAAAGCAAAAAAGATTTTTATAGAATTACCTTATTTTCTACGTCCAGGTGTTTATAAATGGAACGAAGGAGAAATCGTTCTTGATAATGGTTGTCGTCTTATGGCTGAAGCAACAACAATTAACTCTGGTATCTCGTTTACATTCCATTGTGTACTTGCAGATGAGTTTGCCCATGTACAACCAAATATTATAGATAAATTTTACAATAACTTATTTCCTACTATCACTGCAGGTAAAGCACGATTTATGATTACATCTACACAGAACGGTTATAATTTATTTTATCGTTTGTGTAAAGCTGCTGAGGCAAGAGAAAATGAGTATGGTTTCTTTAAAACAGATTGGGATGAAGTTCCTGAATGGAATCCTGAAACAAAATCATGGGTAAAACGAGATGAAGAATGGCATAAACTTCAAGTTGCCAATTATGGTTCTGAGGAAGCATTTAATAAGCAATTTGGTACAAATTTTGATGTAAATTCAAATACACTTATTGACACAAAAATATTAAGAAAATTTGAACGTATTGGTGTTGAATTCGTTAGACGTGAGCTTCCTGGCGTACAGTGTGCTGAATACTTTTTTTGGCATCCAAATTATGATTTAGAAAATCTTAAAAATGATTTTTTTGTTATAACAATTGATATTGCAGAAGGTGTTTCAGGTGATGATACTATTTATATGTTAAATAAATTATATTTTGATGATAATAAAAAAGAAGTATTTACTGAAGCAATTGGATATTTTAAATCAAATACAGTTGATGCTAAAAAGGCAACAACAATCTTAAAAGAATTTTGTCAAAATTATCTTAATATAAATAATTATTTAATTTCACTTGAGTATAATTTATATGGAGAACTTTTTGCTAAGTATATTATAGAGAATATTGAAAAAGACCCAATGAATGCTTATCGTTTTAATGAAGATATTATTATGAAATATTGGAATGAAGAAATGACAAAATATACATTAGGTAAAAAGATAACATCAAAATCTAAACAAATGGGTGTTTCATTGTTTAAAAATCAATATGAAAAAGGTGAAATTACAAATAATGCATTACAATTCTTAACACAATTATCTAATTTCTCTGACCCAAAAGGAAATGGTACATATTCTGCTTGTTTTGGACATGATGACCTTGTAATGGCACAATTGCAAATGGTATACGTTAGAGAAAATCCACAATATAAATCTCTTATAGAAATGTACCTTGCAACACAAGATGGTGCTGAATTATTTAATAATTCATATAATCCATTTGAAAATGATATGGCTTTTGAATATGGATATTGTAATATATATGGATGATATTAAAAATACTAGTTTATTTGACGAATAAGACACTTTTATAGTTAAGTTAATAGTTTATATTAAAAAATGTTTTGACTGCATCAGGCGTCAAATAAACCGCATAAAATAACAACAAAAAAGACCAACTTGTAGTTGGTCTTTTCTTTACTCCTCTTCTTCGGATTTTTGTTTATCTTTTTTCTTCTTTTTTGATTTTTTATATACCTCAAATAACATTCGTTTATCTTCTGCGCTTAAAGATTCAAAACTATCTTCATCTTCACCTTCACCTCCAGCAAGATTTAATTCTTTTATTTCTTCTTCTTTCATTTTCTTATTTAGTGCTAAATCAGCATCAGATAAATGTAAGTATTTTTTAACAAGGAATTCAGAAGACCAGAATTTAATTTCATTACCTTCTTTATCCATATCAACTAAACCATCTTTCATTGTTTGTATGAATTCAACACGTTTTTGCATTAAATCCATTTCCATCATTTCTTCAAATAAATTATATGATTTATAGTGAAGTTGAATACACTCTAAAAATTCTAAATTATCTTGAAGTTCAGGAATATCTAAACATAATTGAATTTGAAGTGGTTTTAATATAATTTGTGAAAAATTATTTCTAAGTCTTGTAATAAAACGTCCAAAATCAATTTCAGTTCTTGCTGTACTTGCGGCATCTGCACCAAACCAAGTTTCACTAGATTCTTGGTCAAAACGAGATAATGGAATTTTTGATACCTTATAAAGCATATTTTTAAAGAACTTAAGTTGGTCATTATCATTAAGCTCTGGACCATCACCACCAATTGTTTCAATTTCTGGTGTACCATTTTCATTATCAGGCATCCAATATTCTTTATTGAATGGCATGTTTACTTGTCCATTAATAGTTAACTCTCCTGTATCAGCAACAAATTTAATATCTTCTTTGTATCGGTTCATAGCAGACATAAGTGTTTGTTGTGCAAGTACACGGTTCATATTCTTAGTTGGAATAGTGAACTTCATTTTATATTGTGCATTTGTAACAGTCCAAATAATTTGTGCTTGCTCAATAATACGATAAATGTTGAATGGACGAACTAATCTTTCAAGATATGAAAGACGATTAATTACATTTGTTTCTTGATAAGATATATATACTACTTGAGAGTCAAGAAGTTTACGTTCTTTTCCTTGAATACCTTTATATTGAATCCAATACCATTTACCATTTTCATATTTTTTTGTTAATGTTGCAGGGTCCATAGGAACCATACCAATTATTTTAGTTGGTTTTTCAAGTGAATCATATACAATCTCCCATGAAAGTATACCTTCTACTAAAAATCGTTTGAAATCATCCCAAGCATTGGTACGCCATTTTAACATACGATATATTTTATTGTATGTTTTAGACATTGAATTTGTTATTTTTTCTTGTACTTCTTTTACATAATCATTTAAGTCAGTTTGGTCAATATATGGTTCAGCAAAATAAACATAATTAGAGTCATATACAATACACTCATTTGACATTGTATCAAGAATATCTTCAAGTTCAGGTTGAACAGCTAAATTACGAAGTGCTGTTCTTTTCATTGCAAAATCCTTTTCAAAAAAGTTTTTATCAGCATTTGATTTTACTTTCCAGTTTGAAGAAAGTTGTGTAAATAAGTCTTGATTTTCAAGTTGAAAAGGTTTTGGTAGTAAGTTTTTATCAGCAGGAATACCACGCATGTTTTTAATGATGTCATCATCATAATCCATACCCCAACGAGAAAGATTTGAAAATACTTTAGCAATTAAGCTTTTTTTCTTTTTTGTTTCTTGTTGATTTGCATATTTAGGTTTGAAATTTGTAGTTTGTTTAAAACCAGGAATATGACTGTAATCATTTAATGCTCCTTCGTAAAGGTTATATCCTTCACCAATTAGCATACTGCTTGATTCTTGTATTGTATTAGTTTGTATTCCATCAGTTTGAGTCATAAAAATACGTATCTTTTTTATAAAAAAATAATAACCAAATCATTTTTATAATTAAAAGATTTGGCTATTTAAAGTAGTATAAGTATTGATTTAAAAACTTACCAAGAATCTATATCGGTAATGTCTTCTTCTTGTTTACAATGATTGCATTTTATTGTAACTGAGATTCCAAGTCCACCTGGTGTAATTATATATGAGAATTGTTGTCCTAGTGTTGAAAATGCAAGTTTTCCTTGTTTTTGAAATTCATTTGTATGATTATGTTTTTTTATAAAATCTATTGCTCGCTGTGTTTCTATTTCGTTTAACTTAAATTCAATATTTTTCATATTATTATAATATTTTTAACTAAATTCAGTACTTGTTGAAAATCTTAATCCTTCAGAAGTAGTATATTCATATTGTCCACATTTTTGCCATGTATAACGATAATTTTCACGTTTATCATACTGATAACCATTTATATATTTTTTAGGGTTGTTATAAAGACAATCACCAATTTCGTCATTTAACAATTGTTCTGGTGTAAATATTTCACCATACTCATCTTCAATCCAACCATCACCATCATTTAAGAATTCTTTTATTGATTCTAAATTATCCTGGTAATACTTTTTATTATTATGATTCCAAAGAAATTGCCAACCACCTGAGCGTTTTCCAAGATGAATTTTTTCAGGTTTAAATTTTTCAAGTTCACATTGAAAATCTGAAATAACTTCATCACTAACAATCCCTTTAGTAATAATATCTTTGATTGTTTGTTTATAAAATTTTTCAACTTGCTCAATAGAACCTTTATTTGTTTTTCTTGGTCGATATTTATAAAAATTAGTCCCCATAATTTTTATTCAGTTGTTTTAAGTTTAGTAATAATTTTTAATGCTTTAAAATATTGTGTATTTCTAGCATACAATTTTTTATCTTTTTTAATTGCCTTTAATCTTATTTTTGCAGCCATAACAAGAAGTTCTTCTATATAAGACATATCAATCATTCCACAAAAGTCAGACATATCTTTTGCTAGTTTAACTTTTTGTTTTGTAGTTAATTCAATATTTAATTCTTTTGATAAATCAGATAATGAGATTTCTGATGTTGTATTTTTAATCTTCATTGATTTTAAGTTTTAAAGGTTCAATATCATAAAATTTATCTACTGTAGTATTGAATAATGTAGATAATACTTCTTTATTTTCTATAGCAACACGAATAAAGGTATTTCTTTTAAAATCCCAACCATGTACTTCTTGTCCATTTCTATCTGTCCAAGCGGAACCGTAAGCTTGCCAAAAACCGTTTTTACCAACAGCTAATTTTGTAACATGTTGTGGTGGTTTTTGTTTTCTTTTGAATAATATTATATGACCGTTTTTATCAAAAACAAGTCCGAGTTTTGTTTTATTTTCTCTAATAAAATTATCAAATTCTTCACGAGATGCAAATTTTCCAATATAATATGCATTTGTGTATGTGAATAATAGTGGAAGATTTATGCAATCTTTATTATTATCATCTGATAATGTAAAAATGTTGTTTTTAATTGATAGTATCATAATCTAATTATTTTTTAAATCTCCAATCTAGAACTTTAAAGTTTGTGTCATCTATTTTTTCATATGAAATGATTTCAATCTCTTTGTTTTTAATACGTTTACCTTTACCTTTTTTATCAAGAGGAAGATAATATTCTGGACCGTAATATGTGCTTGGGTAATATTTATAATCGAAGTTGAACTTTAAAATTCCGATTTGTAGTTTACCCCAACTGTTTAAATTAGAGTTAGCTTGAATAGTTAAAATATTATTGTTATTTATTTCATCAAGCATTTCAAGAGATGATTTTACAAAATCTTTATTAGTATCATAAAACCAATCATTTAAAATAACTGCACCAAGTTCAATAGCACGATTTTTGATATTTTCCAACTCAGTTTTAACAATTTCTTCTGGACGATTTTCTTCAACAGCATTATTATTGTATTTCCAGCAAAGAAGACCTAAATCATTACAGGTTGAAATTTTTTCATTAGCACAAGGTTTTTTAGAGAAAATATCAGAATCTAATTTTATAGGAGCATATAATTTATTATCAACTAATTTTGCTCCGAGTTCAATTGCACGATTGCAAATGTTTGTGATTTCAAATTGTCTTCTTCTTTCACAAGCTTTGTAGTCAACCATTTCATTGTTATATTTCCAACAAAGTAAGTCAACATCTTCACATTTTGAGATTAAATCACCTCTTTTTGGATTTAATGAAAAGCTCAATGCTTTGAATTGTAATTTATTTAGAGCTCTACCAGTTCCCGGTTCAAAATACTTGATGTGGATTTCAGAACCACTAAGTGAAGAGTCAAAAGGTAGTATTTCTTCAAGATGATTCTCAAGACCTAAATTCTTGATAAAATATGCGTCAAAAGCATATTCACCTGATATATGGTTTTGTGTGATTTTGTACTCCCAAAGAGTGTAGTATTTATTTTTAAAACCAACGATTTTTCCTTCTTCGCCGAAGTTCTTTAAAAGCTCTTGGATATTGATTGAAGTTGTCATATTGGAATGAATTTAAAAATGATTACAATATAATATAGTAAAAAGACCTGTGAAAATTAATCTCACAGGTCTTTTTTTATTTGAATTTTGGAAAATTTGTATTCATATTTCCAGTTTTAGGCATATATTTACTAGCATTTCGCATCATTGAATTTGGATTCATATTTCCATATTTCTCATTTTCTTTTTCTTGTCTTTCGTTTTCAGCTTTTATATTATTGTTTACTTCTTCAAGAAAATATTCGTATTCCCAATAATACATTTTATCAATTTCTGATGGTGCAATATTAAAGTTTTTTGATAATGCTACTTTGTTTTTTATAAGATTTATCAGATTTATATTAAATAACTTAATAATATTAAATTCTAATATAGGTTGTGATAAATCAATATATTTTAAATATGCTTTTTCTATTTCATCGTAAGTATAATTATCTACTTCCGAATTTAGTATGCTTAGTTTGTGTTTTAAATAGAGCTTTGATACCGTTTGGAAATCGAACATTAGAGATTACCTCCTCTCCGCAATGTGGACAAACTTGTCTTAAATTTTCTGATGGGTTAATAGTAATATTACGTATTACATCGTCCATGAATTCAAACATTTCAATGTCCCATTCTTTATAAATACGATATGCATCTTCAATAAATCTATTTAAAACTTCTGAATCTTTTGGTGCTTTAGTAAGCATCCAAGGTAAGAATTTAAAAAATGTTTGGTCAAGTTTTTTATTTGCTCTTGTTTTTGCAATACCCCAATCTAAAATAGCTTGGTCTTTTTCAAGTGTTGGAACATATAATTTAACTGGTTGTTTTTCAATACCATAATCTTGTGGATTGATATACCAAATACGTTCTTCAGATTTCCAGTGTTTTGAAACAATATCTTCATCTGGGAATTCATAATGTAATGATTTTGGTTGAAGATTAAAAATTAATTCCTGTTCACATTCATTACAAGTATCAGTAAATTCAATTTTAGATTCACCTTGTTTAAATGATAACTCTCTTACTTTAAGAATAAACCAAAAACGGTCCCAACTGTTTATTTTATTCCAAGGGATATTACCTGTTGCTGATTTTATACTTACACAAGAACGAATAATATCATTAAATACGTTATTTAATACATCAATACGTTCTTCGTCAATTGCAGACCAATTTTTAATTGCTTCAACTGTTGCAGGTCTTACAAAGAATGACCAATCATCAGGATAAAAATGCGAACGAATTCCAAGTTCAGCACGATTAATCTCATTCCAACCTTGTGAAATTTGTGGTACTGCAATAGATTCACTATTGTACTCAGGTTCTTGTGTTAATTTACTTTTACTACGAGAACGATTTAAAAAAGCATTCATTTCAGATTCTTCACTATCAGAAAGTTCGTCTTTTTTTCCTGGAATATGTCTAAGTTTTTTACCAATATTTGTTTCTTCTTGTTCTTGGATTCCACCTAAATTTCCAATTTGTTCTTCTAAAAATTCATCTTTTTTCATTAAAATAAAGCTTTATTTTTTTTATAATTATAATTTGTGATTTGTTGTTTTGTTAATTTTAAGTTAATAATTTATTGAATTTCTCTTTTAACTCATCTGGAATATTCTCTTTACAAATTTCTTCTATATTATAATTCTTAAATTCAATATCTTCTGTTATATGTTGAACCTCTGTATTGGGTATAATATTAATATTGTGTATTTTTGAATTTAAGATTGAAATTTGCTTTGTATATTCTTCATTTAATAGATTTATCTTATCTATATATGCTTCAATATAATCAAATTTATGTTTTTCAATGTCAATGTTAAAAATCTCGTTATTGTAATAACGGTAAAATTTAATTATGTTTTTTGCAGCTACAAAAAGCAATTCATCTGTTTGATTATCAAGAATATAAAATCCACGGTCAGCATTACAATCAGCAAATGTTAATGCAAATGTACTACCTAATGTAATAAGATTATTATCTTTTTGTGGTGTATGAATATGACCTGAATAAACTGTTAAATTTTTTAACAATTCTTTATGTTCATTAGATAAATGTGTTAAATCTGCATGACAAAATACATTTTTAGGATTATGTGCATCAATAAATTCTTTAAGTTTATCTATCTTTTCAAATTCATACCAAGGAACTAATAATGATTCTACATCGTATTCTTCATTTAATAAACCACTAATTGTATCTTTTAAAATTGTTAAATTTGGTATTGAAGATAATATAAAATCTAATGATGAAACACTATCATCATTTGGAGAATAAAAATCGTGATTACCCGCTATAATATAAACAGGACACAACTTTGCAATATCAGTAAATGCTTGTTTTACATTACTAGCAATAAATGGATTAATTGAACTACGACTATCAAATACATCTCCACAATGTATAACTCTCACATTATCAGATTGTTGTAAATATTTTATACAAGGAATAAACTCTTTATAAATAAAATCAATTTGAGAGTTCATCCATGTTATTGAATTTTGTTTTATTCCAAAATGAGTATCAGAAAACAAAATTGTCTTCATTACTAAATAGTTATTTTTACATAAAATATTAAAAAAGATGCAGTTATTTACTGCATCTTTTAAATTTTTGTTCTTTATAAGATTTATCACCATTTTCAATTAAGTCGTCCCAGAAAGAGTCAATTTTTATACTCTCTAGTGTAAATGATACTAAATCTTGTTTTGGTACTTTAATCTTTGGAGAACGCATTATGTTATTAATCTAAATTTAAGTCGTCTTCATCTTCTAAATCCAACGCCATTTTAGTACCACATACACATGTAGGTAATTTCTTTTCGTGTTTTTCAAACATTTTACGTGTTGTCTTCATTTCGTATGAGCAACTTGGACAAAAAAGTTTAATAGTATTTTTTTGTCCTTTTTCTTTTGCTTCTTTCTTACGAACTACAATTGCTTTACCTGGAAATTCACCATAACGATTTAACATTTTAGCATATACGTTACGGATAATTGTTTGTAAATGCTCAGAAGGATTACACTTAGTATATGGTGCGTCAAAATAAAAACTCTCAGCAAGAGCTTTAAATTTCTTGTTATTTACTTTTCTTATACCATAAAAACATTGAATACAAGAGTATGCTAGATTTGTAAGCATTTCAATTGTATCTGAACATGTTACACTGACGTGGATTGTATTTGGAAATAAATCGTCAAGTTGTACATCTGCTCCATCGTATGGGAAAATAACCTCTGATACTTTGTTTCGTTTTGTCCATCCACATGCAATTTGATAATTTTGTGAAAGTATATCTAGACCTCCATTAAAAAGGTCTGCATCTAACAATTCAATTGCTTTTCTTAACCATTCTTCTCTTACCATTATTTATTTCCTCCATTTTCATTATATTCTTTCTTTGTAGTAACTGTTAACATTTTTAAATTTTCAAATGATAAAAATACACGTTTTACTTTTGTTTGACCTGAATAAATTATTTTAAATTCAAATGTACCACCTTTAAATTCAACATCTACACATTTAATATAGTGAACCATATCACATATTTTCCATTTGTAGTATTTATTAATATAACGTGGTTTAAAATAAGTTGTAATTTCTTCATACAACCTAAATACATTCTTCTGAAGTGATGTCATATCTTTTGACATTTCTTCTAAACTCGCAGATGTGAAATCAAGTTGTTCTCGCAGTGCTGCTAATTTTTTCTTGTTAAATAAATCCATAATGTTATAAATTTTAAGTTTGTAAAAATAACATATAAAAAAAGAGGATTAGATTTACTAACCCTCTTTAAAAACATGTATATAATATGTTTAACTTTTACTATGTATATAATCAATTAATCCTATAGTAGGTTTGAACTGTTCTACAATTATATCTTTATTTTTTATAAAATATATAATTGAATTTTCATTTTGATTATTTTTTGATTTCTTTTCGTAATTTTGTACTTTTTCTTTAAAATCTTTTGCAGATATGCTATTTCCTTTTTTGTTATAATATGATTTAGTTTTAAAGGTTTTGTTACCACGTTTATATGTTCTGCGTTTCCATACTTTTCTAGGGTCTTTTGTACTTGATTTTGTTACTTCACCTGTTTTTTCATCTTTTTCTTCGTCATCATCTTCTAAATCATCATCATTATCTGTACGTTCATCACCTTCTTTTTCATCATCTGTTTCATCATCTGTTTCATCATCTAATTCTTTATCTTCACCTTCACCTTCTTTGCCTTCTTCACCTTCATCTGATGATTTTTCAGGTTCATTGTTTATTTTGGCTGTTTTATCCTGAATTTGTGAATCTATTTCTTTTATTCTTTTATTCTTTTGTTCGGTTAATTTATCAGATAATTCTGTATTATCTTTTAAAATATCTTCTGCTGTTGGTGTTTTACCATCTTTTGATTTTTTAGATTTTTCTGACTCTATCTTTAAATATATTTCTGAATCTAGACCTGCTTTTTTTAATTGTTCTTCTGCTTGTTTTTTCTTTTCTTCATCGTCTCCTGTTAAATCTCCAGGTTGTATATCACTACCAAATTCAAAATTAAGATATTTATCTACTTCTTTTGTATTATCTTTATCTTGTTCTAATTCTTTTTTGTCGTTTTCCAGTTTTTTAATTTCTTTTTTTAATTGTTGTTCTTGTTTTTCACTAGGTTGTGAATTGATTTTATTTATTGCATCTTCTGCATCTTTAATTTTTATATTATAAAAACCAGAAGTTTGTCTTTTTTTCTTTTCAAATTCTTTTTCTATAGTTTTTCTTTCTTCATCATCTTTAGCAGAATCAAGTTTTTCATTTTTTTCTTTTTCTAGTTTTAATAATGCTTTATTTTTTTCAATTTTAGCAATATCACTTTTTATATTTTGTTCTGTTATATCTAAATCGTCTTCTGAAAATGGTGTTTTCTTAAATTTTTCTACTATATCTTTTAATTCTTTACTATCTGGTTTAAGCTTTGATGCTTTATTAACAGATTCTTTTAATGATTTAGGTAATTTTTTATATTCTTTTTCAATATCTTCATCAGAACGTTCATTTCCATTTTCGTCATAAATACAACTAAGTGTTGCATTATAATTTTCTCTTAATTGTTTTGCTTCATCAGAATTATCACCCTTATGTTTTTCTACTTCTTTTCTTAAATCATTTAATGCTTTTAATCTAACTAAACGTTTTATTTCTTTGTCTTGTTCTTTTTTATCTTTCTTTTCTTCTATTTTCTTTTTAGCCCATGAACCCATCCAGCCAATTCCTGCAACTGCAGCTCCGCCTGCTAAACCTAATGCACCTAAAATTGAATTTCCAGAACCACCATTTTTAGAAGATTCAGAAAGTGCTAAACCAGCGAAAAAACCAAATGCTAATAATCCAAACATATATTTTTTTATTTTTTTAAAGACAATAATATAATAAAAATAAGTATTTATTTTTTTTATTATATAGAAAATTATAATTTACAATAAAAAACTGAAATATGACAAACTCTTCACAAAAAAATAGTACTGTTAATTCTACTACACAAATTTTTGAGATATTGACTGCAACAATAGAATCATTAAAAGAAATTGATGATTTAATTGTGAAGAATAATATTAATGGAAAAACAATTGATAAACTTAAATTAATTGTTCAAGGAGAAGTAGATATAATAAAAATAATTATAGATAATTCTAAAACATTTATTTCACTTAATAATGTCATATTAAATGATAAGAATATTAAAAAATTACTTAGTACTATAAAATATATATTTATAGAATTAAAGAATTTATCTAAAATACTTGGAAAATCTCCTATAGCATCAAAAACAATTATAAAAAGTTTATTGGGATTACAAGAAATATTAATTCAAATATTAGAGATACAAAAGATAGTAACTAAAATAAAAATTGTTAAATCATCTATTACATTACTATTATTGCCGATATTTTTATTTAATCTTGGTTTACTATCTATAAGTTTAATTGCATTAGGAGTAATATTCATAGTATTAATACCTATGACTCCAATAATAAAATTTGGTCTTTTTTTATTATCAGAAATAATTGATATATTAGCGATTATATTTAATGCTATTGCAAATATAAAAATTATTAAAGCTGCAATTCAATTAAAAATAATTCCATATTTGATAAAAGATATGATAGATATGTTAAGAAATATTTGGCTTTTATCAGAAATTACTGTTCAAATCAATAAGAATAAAATATTTGAATTCTTAATTATATGGCATCTTTTATCAGGAATTTTTATAAAAATTGGAGAAATTAAAACAATATGGTTGAAAATAACATTAAAAGCTATAAACAAATGTATGACTTTAATGTTTGAAATAACAAAGAAACTAAATAGACTACGAGTTGGGAAAAATGTTTTAAAAAATATCTTTCAACTTAATATAATATTCATTTTAATGAATACTTTATTTAGTACAATATTAATAGCTGCTATCCCTGCAACATTATTTTTATTAAGTTATCCGATATTATTTCTTGCCACTTTAGGTTTATTACCTTTAGTAAAACTAATAAATTTTGTATCAAAAAAAGTAAAAATAAAAAGTATTATCGGTATACTAAATCTTGCAATTATATCAATGGCATTATTAACTGTTATGACAGCATTATCACTTATTGCTATAGTTGCAACTACAATAGATATTAATAATGTGTTAAAAGCAATATTAATATTAGGTATATATTTAGTATTTATAGTTTTACTAAAATTAGTTAGTAAGTTATTAGATGTTAGTATTATAGGAGTATTTTTAATATTATCTATTTCTGCTATAATGTTTACAATAATTATAGGTGCTATATATTTAATATCTATAATTGCAGCTACAATAGATATTACTAATGTGTTAAAAGCAATGTTAGTATTAGGTATATATATAGGATTTATGATTTTACTAAATTTCTTTAAAAGCCAAATTATTGTAGGTGTAATGGTATTAATTTTATTAAGTGTTTCATTAATATTGTTATCAATAAGTCTTTTATTGATAAATAAAGCAGTAGAAGGTATTACATTAGAAAATATTGGTATTTTTAGTGCTATAATGGGAGTAATAATTGGATTTGCTATAGCATTATCATTTATGCCTTTTATTTTTATTGGTATTGGTGTAATTATGGCATTAAGTATTTCATTAATATTATTTTCAACTGGATTAAAAATGTTAATGTCTGTAGGATTTACAGAAAAAGATTCTGAAAAAGTTATTGAACCAATTAAAGCATTTGAAACAATAGCAGATTATTTATCAAATTCAGATGCAGATTTTTCTAAAGCTAGCAAAAAAGCAAAAAAACTTGCAAGTATCAGTATACAAGTTGGAAAAATGGCAAAAGTTTTACAAGATGTTGCAAGTTTAAAAATACCTACAAAATTTGATAAAAATGGAAATCCAACTGAATTCCAACAAATGTCTCAAGATGATTTTGTAGTTGCTTCTGAAAATATTTCATTAATAATGATTACTCTTTTAAAAGGTATGACTGTATATAAATCTGAAGCAACAGGCGGAAAAACAGTTGCCGAAATGATAGAAGATTTAAGTATTAAATCTATGATTAAATTGAAATTTTTATTTAATGCAATTAGTAATATAAAACATTTAGTAAATGTCATTCAACAAATGGCAAATATGTCAATACCAGTTAAATTTGATAAAAATGGAAATCCAATTGAATTTAGAAATATAACAGAACAAGAACGTACAGCTGCAATGAATAATGTTGTAACTTTAATGACTGAAGTATTAAAAGCAATTTCAAATCCAGAATTAACAGAAGTTTTAACACAAATGGATAATGATGCAGCAGAAAATATATCTATTATATTAGAATCTTGTTCAGGTATTTCTGGTTTAGTAGATGCAATTATAAAATCAACTAATATTGATGAAGAAAAATTATCTACTGGAATAAGTATAATGAAAACATCTTTATTAAGTTATTTTGGAGCTATAAGTGATTTATTTATAAGTAAAAAAGCTTGGGAAGTTGAAAGTACTAAAGTTTTAGGTATTACTCTTAAATATCCAATTTATAAAGTAATTGCACCTGCAGAAATTGATACTGAACATCTTTCAGATGTAATAGAATCAATGGAGGATTTTGCAAAAACAGTTGACCCATTTAAAAATTTAATATCAATTGTAAAAACACTTGCTGATGAAAAATCTACTGATATAAATAGTTTTGATAATATTAGTAATTTTATCACTAAATATGCACAATCAATTTTAGGAAATGAAAAAGGAGAAGGTGGTATAATTATTTCAGAAGACGGTAAAAAAAGAATTTCAAGATTTGTTTTACTAATAAACACAACAGATAAATTTGCAAAAATCAATAGTGCTAATTTACAAAAAAATGCAGATACATTTATTAAATTTATTGATAAAGCAAATTCAATCAATACAGATAAAATTAAATCAATTAGAGATATGTTCGAACAAATTGCAAGATTCAGTGAATCTATTAAAGGTAATTTTGATAAACTTGCTGATGTTCTTTCAGAAAAACTTGTAGATGTTCTTGCAAATATAAACGAAACAATTGGTAATATAAATTCAAATAAATCTGGTAATAATACATCTAATTTATCATCTAATAATACAGTGAATACAAATACTTCAGTACAAGAAGCAAAACGCAGTGCAGAACAAATGAATAAATTAGCTTCAATTGCAGATTCATTAGAAGATATTTTAAGTGTATTAAAAGAAGTTCGTGAAAATACAGATTATCAATATAAAATATGAAAAAATTAGTAGTTATCATAGATAATGGACACGGGAAGAGCACTAAAGGAAAGTGCTCTCCTGATAAAAGAATATATGAATGGTCATACACACGTGATTTAGCTTGTGATTTATATACTGCACTTTTAAATGAAGGAATTGAAGCGCATCTTCTTGTTCCTGAAGAAAAAGACGTTTCACTTTCTGAACGTGTAAAACGTGAAAAAAGAGTATCAAAAGAGGCAAAAAAAGCTGGTAAAGAAACCGCTCTTATATCAATTCATTTAAACGCTGCAGGTGGTGAAGGAAAATGGAAAACAGCATCTGGTTGGTCTGGTTGGATTGCACAAGAAGCTAGTCAGAAATCAAAACAACTTGCACAGTTATTATACGCCGAAGCAGAAAAACTTGATTTAAAAGGTAACCGCTGTGTACCTGAAACAAAATATTGGGTTGCTAATTTTAAAATTGTTTCTGATACAAGTTGTCCAGCAGTTCTTACTGAAAATTTATTTCAAGATAATAAAGGTGATGTTGAAATATTACTTTCAGAAGAAGGAAAACAAAAACTAATCAATATTCATCTTAATGCAATAAAAAAATATATTGAACAAGAATGATTACATTATACGAAAGTATATTAAGTAGCACTAAAACTGGTAAAACTGCATTCTTAATTCCTAAAGACAAAAATGAATTAATTGATATGATTTCAAATGAGATAATGAAAAATGGTTTAAAATGTGACCTTAATCATATTAAAACACATAAAATTACTGATATGAGTAATTTATTTGGAGATTCTTGGTTTAACGGAGATATTTCAAATTGGGATGTTAGTAATGTTAAAAATATGAAAAGTATGTTTGCATTTTCTGATTTTAATGGAGATATCTCAAAATGGAATGTACGTAAAGTTGAAAATATGGAAATGATGTTTGAACGTAATTCTTACTTCAATAATGATATATCTAATTGGAAAATAAATTCTAAATGTGATACAAGAAATATGTTTTATAGATGTAAAATCAAAGACGAATATAAACCAAAACAAAACGGAAAAATAATAGAATAAAAAATAATGAAAACACTATACGAAAGTATATTAGGTAGCACAAAAACTGGTAAAACAGCAATAAATAGAGAAAAAATTGAAAAGTGGATAGATACTAATATTCCATATTTAAAAAATGCATATGAAATAAATAAGGATTTACAAATATGTTCAAATTATTTTATTAGAATACCTGAAGGTCTTACAGAAATTCCAAAATACATTAAATTTGGTGATGTAAATGATATTGCTTTAAATTGTGATATTAATATTTTGACAGAAGAACAATTTCCAACTAGTATGAATAGTTTTTTTATTTCAGGAAGAGCAAATAATATAATTGACATTAATTTTCCTTTAAAAATAAATAATAGATTTTCATTTTCTGCATTTCCTCAATTAGTAAAAGAAATAAAGAATTTAGAAGTAGAATTTCCTGATACAACAAGCAAACATTTCAAAATAATAGATTTAGACACTACAAATATTGAAATTAAAGATATTAAAAATATTAATGCAAAAAATATCACACATCTTTATATTAAAGATACACCTGCAGCTAAAAAAATTATGCGAAATGTTAATAAATTTATTAAAGATAAAGATACTGATAAAATGAACGATTATCTAAATGATATTTTCAGTCATATGCCTAATATTGAAGTTGTAGGTTTATTACAAAGAACAATCTTAAGAAATATTAAAAATACTTGGTATAAAGTATGAAAACATTAAAAGAAAGTATATTAAGTAGCACTAAAACTGGTAAACAAGAAATATTTGAAAAATGGTGTAAGGATAATTTATATTGTGAATATGAAATTAAAAATAGTGTATTAAAAGCAAATAATTTTATGGATTATTTACATTTTAAAGATTATGCAGATAAAGATTTTTCTTTACCAAATGGTTTATATCTAGGTAATATTACTACTTTAGTTGTAAGTAATTTATTTAATAATTTAAAAGCAAATCAAATAAAAGGAGAAATAGATGAAATTTGTGTATTTTCAAGAAAACATGTAAATACAATTGATAATAAAGAAACAATAAAACTTCTTCATACTTTTAAAATTGAAAGTTCATATTCTGATTGTATAAAAGAAATAAAAAATCTAAATTTGGAATTTACAAATAAAAATTCTAAAAAGAAAAATGTAATTGACATTAAAAATAACAAATTCTTTAAAAAGAAAGATGTTATGAATATTAAAGCGGAAAATGTTGATGAACTTGTTTTATATGCTACAGATGCTTGTGATGAATTACAGAATGATATTAAACAATTAAAAGATGAAAAACAAATAACAGAACATCTTAATAATTTTACTAAAAATCTAAAAGGTTTAAGAACAATTAAAATATATAATACAAGTTATCATGATTATAAATATTATAAAAATGATGATGGTATTTGGAGTTTACTTAAAGTAGATAAATGAACATAAAAAAATTAAAACCGAGAAAAGATTCACGTTTCTCTCAAGGATATATAAATCCAGAATCTTGTAATAAATTATTTGAATCTCAAAGAAAACAACCAATTATATATCGCTCATCTTGGGAAAAGAAATTTATATACTGGTGTGAAACGAGTCCAAAAGTAAAACATTGGGGAAGTGAATGTACTTGTATTAAATACTATAATCCAATTGATGAAAAAGAGCATAGATATTATCCTGATTTTGTAGTAGAACTTATTGATGGACAAATAATGATTGTTGAGATAAAACCAAGTAATCAAACACAACCTCCTAAAAAAGAAAATACTTGGGCATATAAAACATTTGCAACTAATTCTGCAAAATGGAAAGAAATTAAACGTAAATGTGAAGAACGTGGATATAAATTTTGTATATTAACAGAGAACACAATAAATCGTCTCTAGTGCATTAAAAATCCCTTACCAATAGAAAATATTAGTAAGGGATTTTGACTGTCATAGCGAGCCTGTAAACTGCCTTATTTTTAATTTTTATTTATTATTAATAGCTTCAAATAAAAAGTCTTTTAAAGATTTAAAATTTGATTCATCAAGCTCTTTTAATTTATAAATTGCAGTATCAATAACAGAAAGAATATTATCAACATCACTAAAAAGTTCAGTATCATCTTCATCAAGAAGTTCATCTGCACTTTCACGAGTAAAATCTCTTAAAGTTTCAAGATATTCTATTGCTCCAATTTCTTTCTCATCAAGTAAATTTTCGTAATTTTCTACTTTACCATAAATTGACATATAATCTTCAATTAATTGGTCAACAACATCTACGATATCTTCATAGAAATCATTTAAAGCAACATGTTTTGAATATTTATCTGTTTTTAGGTGTTTTTTCCAAGCCTCAACTGTTGATTGTTGAAGTGTACCGAAAAATTGTTCTACATTTTTTGCTTTCATTTTTGATTCGTTTATATTTATATAATTTTCTTTTAATACAGTAAAATCTTCAATTTCTTTATTAGTCATATCAGATTTATATATTTCTAATGCTGCGCCTTTTAATTTTGATACTTCAATATCTCCACGTCTTGCTGCAAGAGCCATTCTCATTGCTGTTTGTTGTTCTTTAGATTTTGCAGGCATTGTATTTTATTTATTTTTTTAATCAGAGTAACAAGATTCAGGTTCACCTTTCCAAATATAAGTATAACGTTTTTCTATTTTTATATCATTATTTTTTGTAAGACGACATTTAATTTCATCTTTTCTTGGGTCAAACTCATCAACAATTGGCATAACTGAACCGTATTGATAACATCCTGAAACAAGTTTTTGTTTAAGTTCTCTAACAATAACAGTTTTCCCTTTAAGTCCAACAACTTTGTAAAAATGAGGATGTCTTGCAGAATAATCATATGGAGCAGATAAAATCATATCTAATTTATATGGACCAACAGATATTCCAGCTTTTCCTGTTTTTGTACTCGATAATATACTTTCGTAAAGCGATTTCATAAAAATATTTTCATATTATTAATATTTAAAGTTTAAAGATTTTATAATTTCTTCTTCTTTTTTACTTGTATCATCACTACTACAATCACAAGCACCAAATGGATATGGATTACCACAATTACAAGAATTTTTATTACAATATTCTTCTTGTTCTTGTGTGTAATTTTTAACAACAAGAACATCATCTCCATTTACTATTTCATGATGGATTGTTTTATGATTTCTTTTACAATATTCAAATAATGTACTTATTCCAAGTGAAGAATCCTTGAAATTATAATCTCCCCAAGTCCAAGCATATACTAAATCATTTGTTTTTCTTTCATTTTTAATTAAACTTCCGGTAATATAATAATTACCATCTTCACCAATACTCATACGAGTATCAGTAACAATACCCCAGATATTGTTATAGTTTATTAAAAATCTATCAGATGATGAAGTAACAACATCAAACTTATATGGAGAAGGTGCGACATTATTTTTAATTAAATCACTAAATGTTATCATCTATTATAAATTATTTATTTTGCAAATGATTTGTTAAGAATACCAACTAATTTACCCCAATCACCATCTTCTATAGCATCTTGGTTATCGTCAATGATTCCGTCAATTGTTTCATTCATTTCATCTTCATCAAGTTCATCTCCGAAAACTTCTTTGAATTTATTTTCTGCATAATCACGGAATGATTTTTCGTCTTTTATTGATTCTTCACCTTCATTTAATTGTTCTTCTTGAGATTGTATTTGAGCTTCTTCTTGTAAGCTTTCATTCATAAATTCTACTAAGTTTTTCATAATAATTTTTATATATTTTATTTTATTATTTTTCCGTCTTTCTTTGGTTTATATTCATCTTTAATATTACAATTTCTAAATATATCTCCAGTATCGCATTTTGGATTTATCTTCCAATTAGAAATATCTTGATTAAATTTAGAATTATCAAACATACTCCACATAAGTTCTACATTACTAACATCCCAATTTGATATGTCACTGTTAAATTCAGAATTTGTAAACATATAAGACATATCTGTAACTTTTCTTACATCCCAATCTGATATATCTCTATTAAAAACACTTTTATTAAACATATAAGACATATCTGTAACTTTTCTTACATTCCACTTAGAAATATCTCCGTTGAAGAATTTAGCACCTCGAAACATACCATACATATCTTCAACGTTTGAAACATCCCAATCTGATATATCTCCATTAAAATTAGAATTAAAAAATAATGTTGACATATCTGTTATTTTACTAGTATCAATATGATTAAGTGAACAGTTATTACCTTTTTCCATTATTTCACTTCTAATCATTTTAAGTAATTCAAATCTACTTTTTGGAAATAATGTACAAAATGCTTTCTTACCAGTTTTAGTGCTACTTAATATGCTTTCTTTTAATGTTTTCATATTATTCTTTTACCAAACAATTGCAAAACGCAGTGCATTTGTTTTAAGTTCTGTTATATATTCAATAATTTCTGAAATTGATGCATTTTTAAAAGATTTATTTGGATAAACATTTTCTAAAAATATTATAAATGCATTTTTATACTTTTTAATATTTTTTTCATCAATTTGAATTTTATTTTGAAGAATTTGATAAATATATAATGCATTGTCAACATTTAATGAATTTGTTGCATTATCAATAACAGTTTTAAATTTATCTTTATTATTCCATTTTTTAATATCTTCTAGTAAGATATATAGGTCATCAAAAATAAAACTTTCTACTATTGCTTGTTTTCCTTCATTATATACTTCCATTAGTTTTCCAACTACATAATCATCTGTAAGTTCTTCTAATAAATCTTTATATAAATCTTTACAATATTTATCTTTTGAGATGAATTTTATAATTCTATTACAAGCTTGTACTACTGCTGGTGATGAAATTCCAAGTTCTTTTGCGATATCTTTTACTTTTTCACGTTTATAACCGTTTACACCCCATGTTTTATAAAGAATTATACAATCACGAGAAGAGAATTTACTTTCAAGATATTTGAATAATTTTTTATATACATCTTCTTTTTCATAATCTGACATACCTTTATCGTCATCTGATAAACCAAAAAATGTATCAAGATTTGAAGCATTATCTCCATCATCGTTTGTGTAGAGATGGTCAATAGAAAGCTCACGTGAAACAGTCTCACCTTCATCTTTTAATTTATTTTGATAATAACGTGAAATTTTAACATCACTATTGTAATTAGTAATATCTTTAATTATTTGATGTTTAATACAAAATGCTGCAAAAGAAGCAAAATTCATTTGTCCTGATTTACCTGCTTTTTCTAATTCTTCAGGGTTTTTATAGGTATTCATTGCGTTAATTAGACCAATCATTGCAGCACTACGTAAATCTTCTTTTGAAAGTGAACTTTTATCAACATATTGTCTAATCATTTTTTCAATTAGATTACCAAATTTTTTAACAATTGAATCTCGTCCTTTTTGACTTTCAAGGTCAAGCATTAAATCTTCTATATGTATTTTCTTATTAATTACTGCTTCACGTTGAGATGCAGATAATAATTGTGGAAGAAGACGTACTTCATCACCAATTGCTTTACAAAGTTTTGTTATATCTTTTGCAACTTGGTCAGATATAGTTTTAGTACTGTTTTTTCCTTTAATTAAATCTTCCATTACTTCTTTATTGAATAATTCCGGATTTTGGCTAATTATCCAAAGAAGTTTTAGGAATTGTTTTGACCTTTTTGTTGCTTCAATTACTTTTTTATATGCATTGAATTCATCACTTGTAATAGCGAATGTATTGCTATTTGTACTTTCTAATAATATTTTTGAAAAATATTTCATATATCTGTATAGTTTTCTTTATAGAATTAATTAAATAATAAAATAACACTATATTTTTATAAAAGTTTTTTTTGTATTGTAAAAAAATTAAATGTTTTATATATATTATATTTGTAAAAATTTTTTAATTTGCTATGTTTATTAAAGACATTATTGAGCATATAAAAATACTAAAGATTATAAAAGCAGTAATAAAAGAAGAAAATCTTCTAGAAAATCTATCCAATTTATTCAGCAAAGGAAATTATAAAGTAAATTTCAAACGTGATTGGATTGGACGAATATATGCCGTAATAAATCCTGTTGTTTCAGACCCACAATCAAGAATTTTTGAATATGATACTAATGGAACAAATATTAATAGTTTTGTTAATAAATGGGTTCTTGAACATATGATTGCGGCGTCAAATTTTGTAAAAAATAATGGATTATTTGATATATTAACATATGAAATAAAACAACTGGACGATGATTATAATTTCCTTTTTGTTCTTACTCCAATTTCTTGGAATGATTTTAAGAAAGGAATTTTAAAAACATTATGTTGTATTGCAGCATTAGCAATATTAATAACCGGTTTATTTATACTACTATAAAAAATATAATTATATTTATGGCTAAAAAAGAATTGAAAGTAAAAGTAGAAGCTGATTTAACTCCACAAGAAGTAGAAAAAGTTGAAACAGCACAAGAGATGGCAGAACGCCTACAAAAAGAAGTTGATGCATTTAAAGAAAAAGTATCAGAAATCAAAACTCAAGAAGAACTTGATGAACTTGAAAAAGAAATCATGAAAGAACTTGACGAGTACGATGAGTATATTAAAGGTGTAAGATACGAACTTCCAAAAGATGTTGTATTTGAAGGAACAAAATACAATAGAGCACAAGTTGCAGGATTAATTGTTAATTTCATTTCACGAATTGAGCAAACTTGGCAATATGTTCTTGGTTTATACGAACTTTGTAAACTTTGGAAACAATCTGATATTAAGGAAATAACATTTGGTGCACTTGATAGTACACTTCGACTATTAGACCAACAAAAATTTAAAGGTATGGCTGATTGGAGAAATATCTTAATTGTAAATGAGTACATGAAAGCTCTTCACGAGCAATATGCAAAAGATACAACACGACATATTGCAATTGGTCATCGTCATAGTGCAATTATTTCTCAAAGAGATTTAATCACACCAGTTTCTTCAGATAAAGAAGAATAAAAAAGAGAGAGCATCGCTCTCTCTTTGTTTTTTAATAATGTTATATAATGTATAACTTATGCAATCTTTTCAGTCCACCAGTCAGACACGAAGTTAACAGTAATTGTTTTTGCTTCTTTGTCGTCATAAGATAAATCATTTAAACCAGTAACGCTACCTTTTAACATTACGTCTTTAAAGATAACTTCACGAATAATATCTCCAGCACGGTTAGCCTCAACTACACGCATCCAATCAGCAACATAATTCTTTTTAGTAGTGATTGTACCTGTTTCAAGGTCATAGTTTAAGTTTTTCCATGCTTTAAAGATTTTATAGATATAGTTATCTGTACTATTTCTTAAATTTAAAGATAAATCAACAGAAAGTTCTGCAGATGTTCCATCTATTTTTGGTGCAAGATATGTTCTTGTTGTTCCTTGGAAACTTTGTGTTATAGTTTCAGGACCTTTATCAAGTGCTTCTAGACCACCAATTTTTAGAACATGTTCTGTAATAAGTGCTTCATCTTGACCGAATTGAGCACGAATTGCTTCTGGTAGTGTAAAATATACTTCGAAGAGACACGCGTGATGTGGGTCATATAGATTTCTACCAGCTTCAGAGTTTGTTATGTGTGGTAATGCCATAATTTTAATTTTTATATTTTTTTTGTAAATAATAAACTACAATTATAAACATTTTTAAATCATTTTTAAATGTAAAAACATTCATAATATTTAATATCTTTAATTATATGAATACAACATTAATTATTGATGGAAATTGGCTATTGATGAGCCGATTATTTGCGGTAAAATCATTCTTTGATATAAACAATGATACCTTTAAAAAAGAACAAGGAACCGCTGAATTAGAAGATTTAATGTGTAAGTCAATCAATTTAGTTATTAATAAATACGGTAAAGTTATTGATAATATAATTCTTGTTGCTGATGGTGGCACTTGGCGTAAACAAATAGAAAAACCATCATTCTTTGAAGAAGAATATAAAGGCAATCGTATTAAAGATACTGAAATTGATTGGACATACGTATATAAATCATTAGAGAATATTTTAGAACAAGCAAATTTAAACGGAATTACTGCATGTAAAGCACTTTATGTTGAGGGTGATGATTGGGTTCAACATTGGACAACAAAACTTAACACTCAAGGTATAAATTGTATTATATGGTCATCCGATGCCGATTTAAAGCAACTTGTTCAAGTTAAAAACTTCGCATTTACTGCTTGGCTTAATGAATCACAAAAAGGTGGACTTCCAGGTCTTATCTTGCATAAAGACCTTGACGATAACACAATTGATGATATTGATTTTATGTTTATGCAAGCAGAAAGAGTCCCAAATAAAGCTCTTGAAGATTTAAAAAGTTTATCAAGATTTGTAACTTATATAGACCCGACTGATATTGTTGTAGATAAAGTAATTTGTGGTGATAAAGGTGATAATATAAAACCAGTATTTAGAGCAAAAAAGAATGAGCGTACATACAGCATATCAGAAAAAGAATGGAATAACATAAAATCTGATTTCAGAATTGAAAACACAGAAGATTTCTTTAATAAAAAGAAACAAATTTGTGAAAAAATAAATAATATTCCAAAATACTCAAAATATAATGTAAATCTAAATAATTTATATGAGATGTTCGATTACAATAGAAAACTTGTCTGGCTTAGTGATAAAACAATACCACAAGAAATTCAAGATAAAATGAACGAAGTTGAATATAAAAAATGTGATTTATCTTATATAAGAAGTAATTATAAAGTATTGTGTAAATCACAAGAAAAAGATTCAAATAGAATTGAAAATATATTTGATAATGTATCTTTTGATAATATGTTTTAAAAACAAAAAAGAGAGCTTCAGGCTCTCTTTTTTATTCTCCTTGAAGATATACAAGTAAATCAGCTTTTAGTTTATTTATTTGCTCTTCAACATATTCTTTTGTTGCATATTTACTAAGTTCATTTGCATATTCAATTCGTGTTATATAATCAGCAAAACGATTATCTATTTGTTCTTTTGAATATACCATTTCTAGAACAAGTTTTAACACTTTGCTAATAATATCTTCAGGACTACTATACTCATATTGTGCAATTGCTCCAGTATTTTTTCCATTAACGAACCAATATTTTTTATTACCTAGTTGACGAACATAAGGAACATTTACCTTATTATTCTTAAATTGTGCAAGATGTTCATTTAACATCTTTGTCATTTTATCATTATCATCAAATACTGATTCTACAGCTGCAAGTGTTTCACCCATTTTTTCAAGAACAGGTGCCATTTCAGATATATTTGAACTACCGTTAGTAGTTGTTTCAATAATCTCTGTTGAATTTGGATTTGAGAAAAATCTAGTACAAACACGCAATCCATAAGATGTTCCTTGATTATATATTTGTCCAGAATCAACATATTTAGTAATAGAATTTTCCATTTCAAAATATGAATTTAATTTTCCCGTAAAATATATACCAAGTGGAATATTTTTATAAATTGTAACTTGTGATTCGTCAGAGTTTTTACTTACAATATCATATAATACTACAATTGTATTGATATTAAACTTATCTAATGGTTTATCATCAATTAACCTTGGTTGGTCATCCGAGGTAAAATCAGTTAAACATTGTGGAATAAGAACATTTTTATTAGAAGTACCATCATTATACTCGCCAATTCCATAAAATCTATCACCATTATATGAATCAATATAATCAGATACATTCCAAGATAAATTATTATATGGTATTTGATTTTCATATCCACATATAGAGGTGCTCTTGTATTCATACAGCGATTGACGAATTGCGGCATTTAATTGATAATTCATACATTTTGCCTCATTTGGAATATAACAATAAATCTCATTATATCCAACACCGTCCTTGTTATTGTTGTATGAATAAATATTAATATCACCTATATATTGTATGTTATTAGAAATACCTGAATTATAACCATAAGTACTTGATACTGAACCATTTGTGACTTCTGAAACATCATCTACACCTTCTGTAATTTGAAGTAATTGGTATTTTTGAAGTGTTTGGAATAAAAGTGTGCGTGTGTACTCAGGATTCCAAGCACGATTTTCTTCTTCATATTTAGCACGTAAGAAAGTACATGCATTTTCAAAATAGTTTTGGAATATTTCGCCAACAACTTTACCAGCATCTGATGGAGTGTTTTCTAAATCATAACTTCCATTTGGAATTGTAGAATAATCTAAATTCATTGCAATGAATTTGCTTGGAACACATCTATAACTATCAGAATTTGAGTACTGTTTTGTTAAATCCTGAGCATATTGTGAGAACATAAAAAATGTTCCAGTAAGATTATCCACTGGTTTTAAAAGACTACATTTATTATTCGTCATTTTTATTCAATTTCTTTAATTTAAGTAATAATAATTAATAAACTCGTTCTATTTTATTGTTATATATTTTTATTGTAAAAAAATTATTATTGAATTAAACAAAAAAATATACAAAAAAGAATGTTTGGTAATAAGAAATTTTATAAACTTTCAGGTTTAAATAATATTTTTAGACATTATTCGGTTGATGGCAAAGAAGTCTATAATACAAATGTTGATGGATTTGTATCTGAAGTAGAATTGCGCCAATATGGAGTAACCGGTATTGATGAGCATACAATATTATTTATTACTGCGTGCCCGTCTGATGAAGGAAGATATGTTAACGTCATATCAAAAGAGCTTATAAACATCGATGGAGAATACTTAGATGAAGTAAACGAGACAATGCATAGAGTTGTTCTTCATAAAGGAGATACAATGATATGGGCTCGTGGAAATTTATATAGTATTTCATCTATTAATCATGTTAACTCTGTTACTTTAGATACAAATAATAATATTGTAATAGAGAATTCTGATGGCACAGTGAATGTTATTTCTCCTGTAGATTCAAAACTTGGTTATACAGGTATTTATCCAATTGTTGTTGAAGATAGTAAAATTGCATTAAAAGGAATAACAATAGATGAAAAAAATAACGTTATTGTAAATCCTGATTCTAATTCTGTATTCTATGGAGTTAACAATGCAAGTGTATCAGGCGTAGGAAATACAGCAATTGCTAACTCTCAAACAGTAATTGGAAAATACGCTTTATCTGATTATGATTCAATATTTATAATTGGAAATGGTACAAAAGAAACACCATTTAATTTATTTTCAGTTGGATTTGATGGTGTAGTACAGGTGCAAAAAGATGTTATTGCTCAACCTGAGTTAGATGTTCCTTTTCGTTTAACTGATATACACTCAGTACTTGATGTTGATTGGGCATTTATAAATACATCAGTTAAATGGGATAGTTTTGATGATTCATTTGATGCAAGTTTTAATGATAACGTAAATGATAATTTATCATCTGGCGGACCATCATTTGACGATGATTTTAATGATTCTTATGATAAAGGAGATTAATAGTGTTTAAAAAACTTTTAAAAATAAATATAAACAATAAAAATGAGCAAAAGAAATCTAACAAACGAAGAAAGAATTGAACGACTAAAAGGTAAAATAGAAGGTTCAATTTACGAAAATCAATCTGGTGATATTACTGGTAATATTCTTCAAGATGTATTATTGGATATGACCGATACATTGTATGAAGTGGGTGGTTATGGTGGTTCAGGAGAACAAGGTCCAACAGGTCCTCAAGGTGTTACCGGTCCACAAGGCGCAACAGGAGAACAAGGTATTCAAGGACTTCAAGGCGCAACAGGAGAACAAGGTATTCAAGGACTTCAAGGTATAACAGGTGTTGCTGGTATAGACGGTATAAACGGAGAACAAGGTCCTCAAGGTGCAACCGGTGAAACTGGTCCAACAGGTCCTCAAGGTGTTACCGGTCCACAAGGTGACACAACATTAATAGATTATACTCCAGGTCAAAACATCGAGATTGATACAGAAAATAACATAATCAGTGCAGTTGGATATGTTTATGAAGCTGAAAAGAAATCATTTAAAACCGGTTTTGATACACAAGCTAATGGATATTACTCTCATGCTGAAGGTTCAGGTGCAATTACAAATGGTACTGGAGCACATGCAGAAGGCGTTCTAACAGGAGCATCAGGATTTGCATCACATGCCGAAGGACTTAGCACACAAGCACTTAAAGATGCTTCTCATGCCGAAGGATATTGGACTATTGCTTCAGAATATGCTTCTCATGCTGAAGGTTCTGGTACTATTGCTTCTGGATTTGCATCACATGCAGAAGGAAATAATACTACTACTTCAGGATATGCTTCTCATTCCGAAGGTGGGGGTACTAAAGCAGAAGGTTACTACTCTCATGCAGAAGGTCTATCCACAATAACAGGAGCAACAGGCGCGCATGCTGAAGGTTGGGGTACTAAAGCAGAAGGATTTGCATCACATGCAGAAGGTTTAGAGACAGTTGCTTCAGGTGTTGCTTCTCATGCTGAAGGTCAAGATACCACTGCTTCAGGTCAAGCTTCACACGCTGAAGGTAGAGACACAACTGCTTATGGATATAT
>JAEIGA010001369.1_pt1 | contig 37939 bp, 44 predicted proteins | sample 9270691 | NCBI WGS metagenome assembly JAEIGA01 (sample SAMN17057246, study PRJNA624740) | gut metagenome | biome: biome; isolation source: fecal sample | host: Bos grunniens | place: China: Xizang | collected 2019
AAATATTTGTGTGAAATAAGTGAAAGAACTTCAAATTGGAGTTGTGATATAAAAGAAGCAAAAGTTTTTACTTATGGTGAGATTTTGAGAATTAGAACAGAACTATCAGGTACTTATATTGGTAGTACTTTTTCAGATGCTAAATTAGTTCCAGCAAGTAAGATAGATAGTAAGAGATTTGCCTTAAAGTTTGCAGATGGTTATTATAAAGGTCAGTATATAGGTATGTCAGCAGGTCGTGGTAGAATATCATTATCTTATACCCAACAAGGTGCAAGAGTATTTAGTAGTCAAAAGGCAGCAGAAAAGGCTATTGATGAGCGTTATTGGGGTGTAAAGAAATATGGTACTTTGGTAGTAGAAGAGTTTTAATAATAGGGGGAAATGTTATGAGTACTCGTAGTTTTATAGGTATGAAATATCCAAATAGTACAGATGTTACCTATATTTATTGTCATTCAGATGGTTATTTTAGTCGTAATGGCGTCTATTTAGAATTATTTTATAAAAATCCAGATAGAGTTAAGGTTTTATTAGAGAAAGGTTTTTTATCTTGTTTAGGTTATCAGTTAGATTGTCCTATAATTTTTAAGGATAGTTCAGAGGCGAGTGATATTCATGTATATAGCATAAATCATATCAAAACAGATTTTACTTTACCTTTTACCTTAAATAATAATCCTATTTCTCCAAATCATAGAGCTAAAACTTTATCTTTAAGTGATTATTATGCAGAGAGTGATATTGCTTATGCTTATTTATTTGATGTAGAGAAAAATGCTTGGTTAGTCTGTGAAAAAATAGATGGTATTGTAAAAAGATTTCCATTACGTAAATTATTAACAGATAGAGTGTATCTTGGTGAATATATGCGATTACGAAATGGTAAAGAAGTATCTCAAAAAGAAATAGATAATGAATTTGGAAGTATTGTAAAATTTATAAAAGAAATAAATTTGGATTTAAGTAAACGTTCAGTTGTAACAGCATATAATGACTTACTACAATATAAGGTAGAAAATTCAACAAATAAAGAAAATCGTAAAAAATGGAATATGGTTGAATTTGGTTTATATAAGGACAAGAATGGTAATGAACTTTATACTTTATATTATAAATTGCGTGAGGGAGAATTAAGAAGAAAAGTTTATGGTCGTCATAGTTGTATAGGTAAATTATTATATGATTTTATAAAGAAAGAGAAACTTCGTTATTGGGGTTAAATATAATTATAGAGGTGATTAAGAATGAAAAAATGGACTTGTGAAGTAGTTCAAGATTTTGATGGTAGATATTATGCAAATATGTATGTGAATGGTAAATATGTAAATAATTTACCAGAATATGTAGATTATACAACTTTGCGTTCAGCTATAAAAGAGAAAACAGGTATTGAAATATTATTAAGAAAAGATATGATATTTGAAAGAAATGGAAGAAAGAAATATGCTTTATTGGATGCTACACAGGAGAGAGTAGATGTTCGTGTAACATTTAGAGAGCGTGAGGGTATAGGTTGTAAGAAATGGTGTCCTAATTGGTGATAGACAGTTAGGCTCATTTATATATGGGTATTAAAAGTGGGGGATAATTGTATTAGTTCGTGGCAACAAATCATATCAAACTTTTTCATTAAGAGGGGAGTTCTTTCAGAACTCCCCTCCCTATTTTGTTTTAGACGAGGGGGATTTCTGTCGAAATCCCCCTCTATGAGATATTGTATAATGTATGGAGATAGAGATATTATTGTAGGGATGGTATATAAATATATGATGAGAGTGTGGAATATTGGTATGAATAAATAGTTGCGTGGGTTATGGTGTATTATTTGTCAAATCCAAAGTACAACTTTAGATAAAAAATTTATATATTATTTTTATCAAAAATCAAAAAATATTTTTTAAGTTTATATAAAGTTGTTTTATTTGTTGTTATATCAATGTTTTGTAGCAATCAAAACAACCATTTTCAAAATTGTTGATATTATAATATATTTTAAAGTCTAATTACAAATTTTTGCACAATTTTTCCATCTAATTTTCAAAACACCATAATTTAATCTAATTCAATTTTTATTATTCAAAAATATTCAAAATAAACTTTATAAATTATTCAAATTCAATCTATAACAGTCATTTAATGGGGGCGTTCCGTTTGGAACGCCCCTCATAAGTTAAAATTGAATAAAATAGTTGTGAATAAGTAGTTATATTGTTGTTAATTAAAAATTAAATAATAATTATATGGTTAAAAAGTTTACTTGCACTAATTGACAAATGAATATAGTTGTGGTATAATAAAGAAAATAGTTTTAATATAGAGGTGCGTGTAAAATATGAAATATATAAATAAAATACTAACTATTTTAAGTATGATATTAATAGTTATTTTTGCTTTTATATCACGAAATTCAAATGAGGCTATAACCTTATCTACTCTACATATAATAATTTTTGTACTAATGGGTATTTTAGGTTTCATAGAGGGTTTTCGTGATAATAGTTTTGTTAATATGAGTCAAGAAATGTTAAAATATCCTAATAAAAATAGTGTTTATCCAATTGCAAAATCGTGTACTATTTATCATTTAACAAATGCCTTTAATAAAGTAAGTTTTGGTATATTCTTAAATTTAAGCATTCTCTACTGTTTAAGTTGGGTATTTTCAGGGTTTAAGAACATAATTCATTTAGGTTTATTATTGCTATTTGTAGGTATAATTATATTAGTTAAAGGTATTTGTTTATATTTTTTATTAGGTATAACAGAAAAACAGCATAGTTTATTTAAGAATGATAAATATTTTCTTGCTTTTTGTTTAGGTTCTTCTGATGTTTTAACTAAATATCAAGCAACTTTCTATTGTGAAAAAAATCCTGAGTTTTCTTTACAACAAATTGAATCAATATCAAAAGAAATAGAATCAGATGGAGTAGATGGTTTAGTGACAAATACTAAAGAGAATATTTATGTAGAGAATGAAAATATTTATGCAGACAATAACCAGCCTACTAAAAAACAAAAAGGTTTAGGTTTAATGGATGCAGTAGAAAATCATATCAATAATGAGGATGTAAATATTTATGCAGATGATTCAGATGATAATATTTATTATAGTTCAGAGGATGATTTAAATCAAAGTTATTATGCAGATGGTAATGATGAAGAAGAAGAAGAAGAATTTGAAATATAAAGAGGGTAGCTTTTAATGATTTATAATGAAATATATGGTAATTTATTTACAGTTGATAAAGACTATTGTTTATGTCATTGTATAAGTGCTGATTATGCGTTAGGTGCAGGTATAGCAGTTCAATTTAATAGAGCATTTAATTTGAGGACTTTATTATGTCAAAAATTTCCTCAATATAGATATGAAAATGATAATACAAATAAAAGATTTTTTGATAGAAATGGTCTGCCTAATTTGAATTATGGTAAAAAACCTGTAAATCCACCTTTTTATCCAAGATGTTTAGAAGTAGGTAGAGTATTTAATTTGGTAACAAAAGAACAATATTGGCAAAAGCCAACTTATCATACACTGCAGGTTGCTTTATTAGATATGAAAAAACAGTTAAGACTTCGTGGTGTTAGAAAAATTGCTATGCCTACTATTGGTAGTGGTTTAGATGGTTTGAATTGGCAAAAAGTATCGAAAATGATACAAGATATTTTTGCAGATACAGATATTGAAATATTAGTAGTAATTCGTAAATAAAATGAGGTGAATGGTGATGGAGAAAAAGAAAAAATTAGTCGAAGAAATGACTGAAAAAGAAAAACAGAAATATTATGAAAAATTAGAATGGAAAATAAGATTAAGTATTTATATATTTGGTATTTTATTTCTTTTCTTAGTATTTGGTATAAATATAAAATAATTAAGAATGGGGTGTAATAATTTTGTCAGAAAATAAAAAAATAAAAAAAGAATATTCACCAGAAATGAAAAAGTTAATAAAGAAATTAAAAGGACTTTGTGTAATTATTGTTCTATTAGCAATTATTATAGGTTTTAGTACATATATTGATAACTTAAAATCAGAAGTAAGTTTTAATTCTGAAAGTTTATTGGTTTCAGAGAATAAATCAGATGTTATCTATGGTGATAGTATTTATAAAACAGCTAGTATATTGAGTAAATATAAAGCAAATAATAATGGTTTTAATATAGTTGGTACTTCTGCGGATAATGAAAAGGCTTTTGCTATTCAGGATATGTTTAATGAAATAGGATTAAAAAATGTAGAAACTATTTCAGTACCAATGAGTGGTTGGAATTTAACAAATGTAAGTATGAGTTTTGAATGTAACTGTGGTGATGGTGGTATAATGACATTTTCATCATTTGGAACACACCCAAGTAATTTTAGATTTAATTCAAGTGCTATGCCTGTAATTTATGTAGGTAGCTCTCTTGATATTGATAAATATGATATTCAAGGTCGTGGCGTAATTGTAGCAGATGACGAAAATTTAGAAGATTTGGTAATTAAAGCACAAAGTAAAGGTGCAAAATTTTTGATGTATTCTCAGAATAGAGAGTTATCAAGTTCAAGTTATGTAGATACTTCTTTTAATTTTCCTACAAATTTTCCTGTATTTGTTGTTTCTAATAGTAATTTAGCACTAATACAGCAAGAATTTGAAAAAGGTGTTGATAAGACAGTAACAATGTCAGGCTCTTCAACTTTAATAGATTCAACAAATGGTTTATTTGTTAAAGGTGAAATAGTTGGAAAAGAGAAAAAGAAATTTATAAATGTGATGGTATATAGAGATAGTATTAGTTATGGTTTTCAAGAGAGTAATGTAACTGTAGCAGAAATGATAGAAATAGCAAAAGTATTAGTAAATGAGAAATATACTCCAAAATATACGATAAGATTTATAGTTGGAACAGGCTCAAAATGGGGTGCAATAAAAGACAGTAAATATGCAGGACTTCGTAGTTATTTAGAAAAAAATAATCCTACTTTGGTAAAAGCAGTATTATTATTAGATGGTAATAAATCAATGTCTGATGTTTATTTAATGCAAACTGCTGTAACAAGTAACAATAAGGCAGTTAAGAGTGTAATCACTAAATTTAATAATGATTATAAGAAAGTACATACTGAAATAAATACAGAGATTGTAGAGACAACTGCAAAAGAATTAGATGCTCGTATATGGGAAGAATATAAAGTACCTGTAATAACTGCTGTTGAGCCATTTGGTTCAAAATACATGATGTATAAAGGTAGTGATTGTGATAGTGCAGCATTAGGTGTAGATAGAGATGTAGAACAGTTTAAGATACCTTATTATGTTGCATTATTAAAGCAATTAGATGTAATTAAATATTAAAAATTAGTGGGGAGAAAGTTATACTTTCTCCCCACATTAAATTATTAGGTGTGAATAATGTAAAAAATAAGGTATTATACAGGTAAGAAAATTAGAAAAGTTGATAATAAAAAAGGTTAGATTTATTTTGTCATCATATAATTTAAAATATTTAGTATAGAAAACGATAAAGTATTGTAATTTCAATTTGTATAATTTATAAGATGTTAAAATGCCATTTTTATTGCATAATTTAATATAGAAATAAGGTGTTTGTTTTTTAATATAGAAAAATAAAACCATTATAAAATAGAAAAAGTGATATAAAAAGTCTCTATTTTATATTTTTATAAATGGTGTATTTAAAAATGGAAAAAAATAGACACCCACATGGTTAGAAAATAATTTGGACAGTTATAAAAAAATGAAGATAATATTAATTATTTTATAATAAGAAAGAATGAAAGAATAAAATTGGAGATATTAAAATATTTAGAGAGGAAGGTGCAGAAGTATGGGAATTTTTGATGCTGCTTATGCGTGGTATGCTGTAGCTGCTGTTGTTATTCTTTTTATTTGTGCAGGTGCTTGTTTTATTGCAGTAAAGAACAAGAAAGCAAAGAAAACAGAAGATGCTGCAGAAGTTAAAGCTGAAGATACAACAGTAGAAAATACTGAATCTTCTGATAAATAAGATAAAGTAAAAAATGTATTAAAAGTCTATTAGCTTTGTATAATATGCACTAATAGGCTTTTAATTTTGTCAAAAAATTGAAAAATACCACTTTCTTCTTGACAAATATGATATATTGTGTTATAATATCTTGTAGGTACAATTAAGTTCATTTATACGACAAAACAATTATTGCACACGCAATAATTTCAGACTGCCAACTCCTACAAGAACGTGTTTTTGCTTTTTTAAAGGAGAGATTAAATGAATAGTGAAATTAAAAGTGTTTTAATAGTTGAGGATGAAAGAAGTATTAAAGATATTTTATCATTCAACTTAGAAAAAGAGGGATACAAAGTTTTTACTTGTGAAGATGCAATAAGGGCTTTGGAGATATTAAGAGAAGAGAATATATCTATTGTTTTAATGGATGTTATGATGCCAAAAATGGATGGATTTGAGTGTACCCGTAAGATAAGAGAGTTTTCAAATATACCAATAATGTTATTAACGGCTTTGGAAGATGAACAAAGTAAATTGCAAGGGTTTGAATGTGGTATAAATGACTATGTTGTTAAACCTTTTAGTATAAAAGAAGTGGTTGCAAGGATAAAAGTTCATTTGGCTGCGGCATCAAATATGATTGTAAAAAAATCATTACCAGAAATAATACAAATAAATGATATTCAGTTGAAAACATTAGACTGTAGTGTAACAGTAGGTGATAAGTCAGATGTATTGACTGATACTGAATATAAATTATTAGTATTTTTATATCAAAATCCTAATACAGTATTCAATCGAGAGATACTAATGAGGGAAGTTTGGGGTATGACTTATACAGATAGTCGTACTATTGATGTTACAGTTATGCATTTGCGTGATAAGATAGAGGTTGATGCTTCATCACCACAATCTTTGAAAACAAAGCGTGGCGAGGGTTATTATTTGGAAATAGCTTAATTGTATTGCGGGTGTATTGTAAAAGATACACCCTTTTGCACATAAAGATGTAAAAATCTTTTATATAAAATTTAGGTGATAGGTGGAGGAAAATTTTTATGAAATCTTTAATTATTAGTGTGTTATCTATTATTAGTATTATTTGTTGTTCTTGTGCAGTAGATACTGTAGTGGATGAAAAAGGAATAGTTCAAGAAATTGTAGTAGAAGAAAAAGTTGAGGAAGTGGCAGAAGAAATAAAAGTAGAAGAACCTCAATCTTTTGATTTTACATTAACTTTTACAGGTGATGTACTTATAGCATCTCAAAAGAATCAAACAATAAGTGGTAGTTTTAATGAATATGCTAATAATAACCCACCTACATATTTTTTTGAAAAAGTAAAACATATTTTTGAATCAGATGATTATACAATTGTAAATCTTGAAAATGTATTATCTGATAATAATTTAAAAGAAGTTTATAAAGATTATAGTCCTGCTTTTTGGTTTAGGTCAAAGACATCAAATACTGAAATATTAACAAGTTCAAGTGTAGAGGTAGCCTCATTATCAAACAATCATTATGGTGATTACGGTAGTCAAGGACAAATAGATACTAAAAATGCTCTTGATAATGCAGGTGTAACTTGGGGTTATGACGATAAAACTGTATATTTAGAGAAAAATGGTTATAGGATTGCTTTAATTTGTAATGGACTATGGGGAGAATGGCAGGCAGATAATATTATTAAAAGAATAAAAGAGGCTGAAACTCAGTCTGATTTTCAAATAGTGTATTATCATGGTGGTAAAGAAAGATTACATAGTCCTGAAGATTGGAAAGTTAGGGCAAGTAGAAAACTTGTAGATAATGGTGCAGATTTAGTAATAGGTAATCATCCTCATGTATTGCAACCTATGGAAAATTATAATGGTGTTGATATAGTATATTCATTAGGTAATTTTTGTTTTGGTGGTAATACAAGACCTGAAAATAGGACTATTATATATCAATATAAATTAACAATATCTAACGACGGTGTATTAGAAAGTAAACTTGCTAATGTGATACCTTGTTATGTTTACACTGCAAATTTGAATAATTATCAACCAGCAGTAATAGAAGATGAAGTATTAAAGCAAAAAATTATTGATTTTATGAATTGGAAAATAAACAGTCCTGTATAATTTTTGGACATAAAATTTTATATTAAATAGAATGTAAAAAATTATTGAAAAGGAGAGATAAATATGGGTTGTTTTGGTTATATTTGTAAAGGTTGCGGAACAAGTATTCGTGGAAATTGTCATCGTGGTGGAGAAAAATGTGTAATGATTCATGTTCGTCATGGTGAAGAAATGGGTAGAGTAGAAGGGCATTATGATGAATATGGTAGAGTAATAGAACAAGAGGGTTTGAATGAAGAACTTGTATTTAGAGGTGAGGGTGATGGCATAAATAGTCATCATGAGATATGTAAAAGTGAATTTGAGTTTGAAGATTCTCATTATTCTGCAATAAATACAAAAATTTTCAATGGTAAAAAAATAAATGCTCGTAATTTTGTATCTGAATTTATAAAATATGAATTAGGTAAACATAATTATTGTCCTATGAAGTGTAATTTTTATGATATGTTACCTGATTGTGAAGAAAAGAGAATGATAGATGAGTCATACAATCATTATAAGGCATTAAAGAGATTAAAAAATGAGGATGAAAAAACTGTAAAAGATGCTTTATTTTTAAGTAGAGATTCAATTGTATTTCGTTGTAAACTTGCTTGTGAAAATAGATTACATAGTTATTTTTATAGAGAATTTCAAAGATTAAAGTCTGTAAAGTTAGATAAATATTCAGGTATAGTTGCTTGGCATAGTAAATGTTATAATGCAGCTACAGAAGAACAGAAAAAAGATTTAACTCCTTCAATGTCTGACCCAGACCAAAGTTGGGGAAAAATAAGAAAGATGTATGAATAATTTATAAGGTAGGTTTAGTTATGGGGTTATATAATTATTTAGGAGAGCATCAAGTTAAATGTTTTTATCTTGCAAATGTTATAATTGATTCTTTAGATAATTTATCGATTTATTCAATAGGTGGTACTTTAAGACAATATGAAAAAGGTAATGAAGTACCATATAAAACATTATATTATAATTATGGAAAAGATTTTCTTATTTATGATACTCGTGGTATTTCTTTGAATGAAGAAGTTATTATTCATATAATAAAAGATGGTAAATATTTTGATACTGTTGAATATAGTAATTTAACAAAAAATATGTTTGTAAATAATGTAATAGATGTTTATGGTGATAAAATAAATATAAATATTTTTGAAGATATAGTAGATTATTATAATGCAGTTGTTAGAAGAGAAAAGGATTATATAGAATATACTAAAAAATATGAAAAAGAAGCAAATGTAAATAAGAATTTTTATCATGATTATAAAGAACAAAGAATATCAAAGGAAGATTTTTATACTGAATTAGAAAAACAAAAAAATATTTCAGATAGAGTACATAATGAAATAAATGTACCATTTAATAATCGTTGGAGAGTAAAAGATACAGATTTAGAAGATGGTACAATAATAGGTCATTTATTAGATTGTTATACTAATTTAGATAAAAATATTTATGAATGGAATTGTATTTTTGATAAATTTATTTGTTATTTAAAAAATGAAAATCAAGATTTTATGACGTTAGTTAGTTCCTATAAAGAATGGTGCAAATTAAATGATATAATTATTGATATAAATAAATTAGAAGAAATGATTTCATTAATAGAAAAAAGAGGTGTAAATTTTTGAAAATTAGGAGTGTGTTTATGATGAATATTATAGCGATAATTTTAGCAGTTTGTTTAGTTGGATGTAGTACACCTATTGAGAAACCTATTGAGCCTGTGGAGCCTATAAGTCCTGTTGTTTCAGATAATCCTATACCTGAAATATTAAGTTATAAGAATGTAGGCTTTAATGAGTTTGATTCTAGTATGATTTCTTTTATAGATGAAAAGAAAGAGAATGAGAATTATATGATTTCACCTTTATCTTTTAAATATGCTTTAGGTCTTTCCATTTTAGGTGCAAATGGTGAAACAGAAAGTCAATTATATAAAGCAGTAGGGTATGACAATTTTGAAGAGTTTGAAAAATTATCAAATCGTATGGATATCTTAAATAAAAATTTTAATGAATATAATGACAGTTTATTAAAACAAAATTGGTATTCTAAAGAAGAAATAGAAGATATGAAGATAGATTTTTCTATTGCAAACTCTGTATGGGATGTATGGGGTGATATGAAAGATAGTTATATTAAAATGGCAAATGAAAAATTAAATGCAGACGCTTTTAAGACTTCTTCTGCTAATGCTTCAAGTGATGTAAATAATTGGGTAAATGATAAAACTCATGGTTTAATACCTACTATTTTAGAGGATACACCTATTGATTTAGCAGCAATTCTTGTAAATACTGTTTATTTGAAATCAAGTTGGTTTTCAGAATTTGTAGAGAGTATGAATCCTATAAATTTTACTGATGTAAATGGTAATATTGTAAAAAAAGAAGCAATTAATAATACAGGTAATTTTGATTATTATAAAGATGAAGATACAGAATTAGTAATAGTTCAATTAAATGGTGGAGTTAATATTGCTTATGTTTTAGGTAGTACTGAAAACATTTTAGAAAAAATAGAAAATTCAAAATCTGATAAAGAAGTAAGAGTAGAAGTTCCTAAAATGGATATTGAGACTTCATTAGATAAGAAAGAATTGGTGGATTATTTAATTGAGAGAGGAGCTGAATTACCTTTCTTACCTAATGCTGATTTTAGTAAGTTATCAGATGATGTATATATTGGTGATATAATTCAGAAAACAAAGATAAAAACAGATGAAAAAGGACTTGAGGCTGCAGCTGCTACTGCTGTATTAATAGTTAAAAATACAGCATTCATAGAGAAGGAAGAGCCTATTGAGTTTGTAGCAGATAAACCTTTTAGTTTTTATGTATATACTGATATAAATGAAGTAAAAGATTTAATGTTCTATGGTGAATATGTAAAATAATTATATAATTGGAGGAAATGAAATGTTAGTTTTAATGGGTAAATCAGGTTCAGGTAAAACTTCTATTGAAAGTAATATGATTGAGAAGTATGGTTTTGTTCGTGCTATATCTCATACTACAAGACAAAAGAGAGAAAATGATGTAGATGGTGTAAATTATTTCTTTGTAAGTAAAGAAGAAATGGAAAGATTACAGAATGAAAATCAATTAGCAGAGAGAATAGATTATCTTGGTAATACTTATGCTCTTTGTAAAGAACAATGTAAAACAGATAGAATAGTGGTTGTTGCACCTGAAGGTTTGAAGCAGTTGGTAGCGAAAGATGATTTAGATATTTTTTCAGTATTTCTTGATGTAAATAGAGAGGTTCGTTTAGAAAGAATGTTAAATCGTGGTGATAGTCAAGAAGATGCAGAGTTTAGAATAAATAATGATGATGCAATTTTTGATGGTTCAGAGAGTATGGTTTCAGTAGTTTTAGATAATAGTTATAAGTCTGTTGATGAAGTTACTGAGGAAGTTTATAAATTATATCAAGATTATAGTAAAGGTAGAAAATAATGAGTGAAATATTTGCAAAAATAGATGATACTACATATTATTTGAATAGTATTATAAAAGGTGATTCAATAGATATTCTTTCTAAATTACCAGATAAATGTGTTAATATGATTTTTGCTGACCCACCATATTTTATGCAATCAAGTGATAAAGTCTTACAGCGAGCAGATGGTACAGGTGAGTTTAGTGGTTGTGATGATAGTTGGGATAAGTTTGAGGATTATCAGGATTATGATTCATTTTGTACTAAATGGTTAAAAGAATGTAAGAGAATATTAAAGGATGACGGTACAATTTGGGTTATAGGCTCTTTTCAAAACATTTATAGATTAGGGTACATAATGCAGAATATAGGTTATTGGATTTTAAATGATATAGTATGGTATAAAACAAATCCAACACCTAATATGGCAGGAACTCGTTTTTGTAATGCTCATGAAACTATGTTGTGGTGTAGTAAAGGAAAAAGTAATAAATTTACTTTTAATTATAAGACAATGAAATATCTAAATGGTGATAAACAAGATAAATCTGTTTGGACATTAGGTATTTGTCAAGGTGGGGAAAGATTAAAAGGTGAAGATGGAAAGAAATTACATACTACTCAGAAGCCTATATCTTTATTAGAAAAAATAATATTATCTTCTACAAAACCAGGTGATGTTGTATTGGACCCATTTTTTGGAACTGGAACAACAGGTGAAGCAGCAAAAAAATATGGGCGTAATTATATAGGTATTGAACGAGAAGATAAGTATATAAAAGGTGCAACTGAAAGATTAGAAAGTGTAATGGATGAAAGTAATGAAATTTCTAATTTAAGTTTAGAGGTAAAGCCACCAAAAGTATCAATGAGTAAATTGGTGGAAGAGGGTTATTTACTATTAGGTGAAAGTATCTTTAATTCAAATAATGAAAATTGTGGTCAGATACTGAAAAATGGAAATATAAATTATAACAATGAAGAATTATCTATACATAAGTTATCTGCAAGATTAAGAAATAGAAGTAATGCAAATGGTTGGGATTATTTTTATATAAATAGGGATAATAAACTCAAAAGTATAGATGATTTAAGATATGAGTATACAAGTAAATAAAAAATAGAAAAGGTAGTTTTGGTATATTTAAATAAATCAAAATTACCTTTTTTGTATTAATGCATAAAAGAGAAAAATAAATATAAAAAATTGGACAAAAATAATTAATTTTTCTTGACAGAATAAATAGTTTATGTTATAATAAAATTAAGTAGAAATGAGATGATTTCAATGTATGAGGGAATATATCTTTTAAATAGAATAGGATTAAATGGAAAGCCAAAGGATAAAGACTTATCTATTTTTACAAGGTTTATAACTTTTGGTTTGTATGGGATGCTTTTAATATTTATATTTTTAATGCTTTTCAGTTTTAATTCTGTATCTGATTCTTTTACATTGAGGAATATATTAAATGCTTTTAGTACAAGTAAAATGTTTTTGTTTTCTTTTATTTGTGTAGTATTAGATATAATTGCAATTAAGTATATGACAATAAAATCTAATCAAAGTGTATCATTTATGACTAATTTGGAGAATGGATTATTAACAATAATATTTTTAGATGGTAGATTACAAGGAGTTGAATATTCTATTTTATTATCAGATATAACTGATGTTTCTTGTTATAAAGATGGAACATTTAGTTTATATTCAAATGATATACAATATAGTAAAGGTAATAAGACAAGTTATTTTAAAGGTAAAATCAGATTTGTTGGTGGGGATAGTAGAGATTTTGTGTTAGATTTACAAGACTATGTTGGTAATCTTATTAAGTTTAAGAATAAAAGAAATAAAAGTAAAAATTAGGTGATATTATGAAAGATTATAGTAAATTATCTAAAAAGAAAAAAGTAGAAATAGGCAATATTTGGTTAAAAAGAAATGAAATTAATGATTTAGAATTTAAGACTGTTCGAAAAAATAGAAAGTTATATTTTGCTTTGGTTTGGAAAAAACCTACAACTGTTATTTCTACAATGTCAGAAACTATTATAGGAGTAGAAGAAAGTTTTGAACAGTTTATAAAAGAAATTCAAATAGAGTATAGATTAGATAATAGTCCAATTATTGAATAGGAGTGATATTTATGACTACTAATTGTTTAATAGGTATTAAAGGTGAGAATAGAACTGCGAGAGTTATTTATTGTCATTTTGATGGGTATCCTAAATATGTAGGTATGATGTTACATAAATATTATAGAGATGTAAGGAAATTAAATAAACTTTTAGCACTTGGGGATATTTCTTGTTTAGCAGAAAGGGTATCAGCAACAAAAGAAGAATTAGAAAATAGAATTTATGAATCAAATTCACCTTTATCTGATGTAGTGGTTGCGTATGCAAGAGATAGAGGGGAAAAGAAGAATCCTGCACGTTGGATTAAATTAGATGGTGATATATATGAAGGTGTAGATTATGTTTATATATATGATTCAAATAGAGATATTTGGGAAGTTTATAAAGCAAAAACTTCATATGAGGCATACAAAGGTAAAAATTGGTGTACTCGTTTAGAGAGAATACCTATGGATAGAAAGACATTAGAAAAATACTATAGAGATTTTCAAAAAGGAATAAGATAAAAATATAAAAGTATAAAAGTATATTTAAGGGGGTGTTTCCTATGGCAAGATATACAGGTGGAATAGATACTTATAAGTGCATATCAGAAATTAGACGAATTAAAGAAGAGGGTTATTCACCAAAGATAATTGCTTGTATGGTTTTGGATAGTTATAATAAATATGATAGAGGTGAAAAACTAACACAATTTGAGAGATTTTTGTTAGGACTTCGTTATTCTGAATTTTTTGTTACAGATGAAATACCTTCACAAGAAAATTTTTGTGCAGCAGAAATAAAAAGAAATGAATTTTTAAAGCAATTAGGGTTGAAACCTGATGAGTTTAATAAACTCTGTTATGAAGTTGGTGGATTGAGATAAGTTAGGGGTTGTAAGTATGAAAAGAAATTTATGGAAAATTATAATTTCGATGTTTGTAGTAGTTATATTTTCTTTAATATTAGTGAATAATGTGTTAGCTCCGTCTGACCTGTGTGAAATTGAGAAGCATCCACATATGGAAAATAGTGAACCTAAAATTGTGGAAATTAATATTATTTATGATGATATTGTAGAAAATACTGAAAAAATAAAGACTGTTAAGATTGAAGATTCAGAAAAGATTATTGCAGAAGAAGTATTAAAAGTTGTAGGGGATACTAAAACAAAGATAAATAGTGTTCATATTTTATCTAATAAAGAATATATATCTATTGATTTTAGTAGTGACAGTAATGTATTACATACAGGAACTGCAGGTGAATTATCAGTATTAAATAGTTTAACAAAAACTTTTGAAAATATAGGATATAAAAAAGTATATTTTACGGTTGATGAGGGTATGTATATTTCAGGTCATATTGAAATGGAATTACCACCATATCTTCTGCCTGCTGAAGTAGGAGAGTTTGATTAAATTAGTTAGTTAGTTATAAAAATGAAAATAATTTTATAAGGAGATGTAAGTATGATTAAAATTAAGGATTTAGACAAGATTTTGAGTTCAGTACTTGAGCCAGAAGTAAAGAAATGTTCAGCAAGTATTTTTGAGCACGCTATGAAAAGTAAAGATGCTATAAATGAATTTGTTGTTGATTTCTCAAGAATGGGTTTATCCTCTACCACAGTTCAGAATTATTATCAAGAGGGTTTAAAAGTACTTATGCCTGCTGTGGATAGTAAAAAGAAACTTGATATTTCACAGGTTTCACAGGCATATGTTATTTATACAGGACTTTTAAATCATGAATTTGTTATGGGTTATGAACCAGCTAAAAATATGGAAACTTGTATTTATACAAAGAGTGAAAAATTATTGACAACTTTATATAAAGCAGGCGCTTTTGATAATGTTGATAAGTATAATAAGAGTATGAAAGCATTATTTGGTGAAAATGGTGTAGGTTTTGGTAACAAAGTAGTAGCATCTTTTGAAAAGAATTCACTTGCATTAGGTAGATTGGATATTGTAAGTATTATAGGTGATGAGGTTTGTCTTGATTTAACTATACCTACAAAGTTTAGAGAAGATTATGGAACAGGTTTAATACTAATGCCATATAGTATTTTTCCATATCTTTCAGAATCTTTAAGTAATTTTGTTAATAATTTACCTATGAGAACAATAACAGTAAAAAATAAGGTAAAGAGAACAGAAACAAAGATTGAAGACATTCGTGGTGTGACAGTATTACAAAAAGAAGTAGATGGTAATGTTAAAACAAGAAAGGCTACTTTTTCAGCAAAGGAACTTGTTAAGGCTTATAATATGGGTGCAAAGGAATTAGGTCTTACAGGTGAGGAATTTGAAGATTATCAGGAAATGGTAAATTCACAAGTTAAGAAAACAAAACTTGGTTGGGATTGCTTAAAGAAACAGATTAGAGCATTCAATGTAGAGGCATCTATTTATAGTGTACCTTATACAGTAATTAAGTTAGAAAGACTTATGAAATTAACTCCTTGTACTTTAACAAATATTGATACTAGTATGTATCTTATTGATTTTGATGAAGTTCGTAGATTGTTTACTTCAAGAATAAATAATTGGAGAATTTCAGAGTTTGAGGATTTTGGAAATATTGTAAATACAAATGAATGTGCAAATATAGATGAGAGAAAAATGATGTTAAATCGTTGGGCTGATGGTATTGATGATGCAGATTTATATAAGATAATGAAATCAAAAGGTCATTTATTTGAAAGAATGAAAGATGGTAGTAGTAAGAGTATAGATGATGGTCTTGCTGATATGTATAAAAGGAAACCAAAGGCACAAAAATCATTAAAGTGGGTTGATTTAGAGTCAAATATGGATGCAAGAAAAAATCAGTTGAAGAATTTACTTTCAAAAGGTGTTTGTAAGATAGAAAGTGTTTCTTCAAGAACAGGTGCTCCTAGAACATTTATTGCTACTAATAATGAGGATGTTTTGAGTGCGGCTTATGGAGAAAATCAGAGATTAGCATATGAATCTCCAAAGAGAAGTATTAAGCAGATTTCAGAACTTGTAACAACAGGAAAAATTCAAACATTGACACAGTTTATTACTAAATTGCAGACAGCAGGTATAGATGGTATTGTTAATTATGGTGGATTGAGTGAAAATGCATCACAACATGAATATTTAAGTGTCTTAAATGACGCACTTATAGAACTTGAAAATACAGACAGAGCAAGAGGTAATGATTCAGGCAATGGTGTTGTAAATGTATATTTAGTAAATTTCAGAAGAGTTAATGCTGAAAATGAAAATGAATATTATGGTTGTGTAGATGTTCGTAATATAGAAAGTGTAATGTTTGGAGAACAAAAATCTAAATAATTAAGTAGAATAGAGGTCTTTATAATACTTTTATTTAGACCTCTATTTTTTACCATATTTAACATAAAAAAGTTAAGTTTGCTTGTTGACATTTTACAAATTTTATAGTATAATATGAAATACAAGAAGTTGTATTTTAAGATTTGTAAAATAGTGAGGGTTAAATGTGAGAGTTTTAATTGAAAAATTACATATAAAAGACTCATATACCATAGATGAATTAAAGAATTTAGAGGGTACTTTTGAAAAAGTGAGTGCGGTAGTTGTAAAAGTAAGACCTGATAAATTATTGGAATTAGATTTAGGTAATGATATAAAAGGTGTTATGAGTTTAGAAGATTTTGAAGATAGTTCTAATTTATCTTTAACTTCAGTGGTTTCAAAGATAGGTAAAATTATATATTGTGTCGTAGATTCTGTTGATATTGACAAGAATGAAGTAGTGTTAAATAGGAGAAAACTTCAAATATATTATAAAAAAAATGTATTAGAAAAATTGCAAGTTGGAACTATTTTAGAAACACAAGTATTATCAGTAGCCTCTTTTGGTGTATTTGTTGATTTAGGAGTGGGTATAATAGGTATGTTACCACTTGCAGATATATCAATAACAAGAATAGTAAATCCAAAAGATATTTTCAAGGTAGGAGATTCTATAACTGTAGTTTATAAAGGTTTAGTAGAGAAGGGTTATCTTGTTACACACAAAGAATTATTAGGTACTTGGAAAGAGAATTTACAGGAATATAATGTAGGTGATTATTTTCAAGGTGTTATAAGAGAGATAAAGCCTTATGGTTTATTTATAGAAATAACTCCAAATTTGTCTGGTTTGGCAGATTATCCAGAGGATGTAGATGTTCATTTAGGGGATACAGTATGTGTGTATTTAAAAAGTATAAATGAAGAGAAATTAAAAGTTAAGTTGCAAATAATTTCTGTTTCATCGACTCCTTATAAGGTTAAGTATAAATATCTAATAACTGAGGAAGTTATAAAAGAATGGGTTTACACACCAAGTAATTGTATAAAGGAAATAAAAACAGTTTTTTGAGGTGAAATTATGAATACTTTAAATGATATGGTAAAAGAGGCACAAAATAAGTATGATATTGCATTAAATCATTTTAATTATGCAGATAGTGAGCATATAGATAAAGCAATAGAAGAATTGAATGAAGCAGAAAATAACTTAAATGAAGTTATAAAAATGGTTAAAGAAGATAAGTAATAAAATTTTAAGAAAGGTTGTAATAGTAAGTGCATTTAGTAAATGAAGAAATTAAGAATACTAATATTAAATTAGTTGGAGAGTTTAGTGGAGAAATGACTCTTGAAGAAGCATTAGAAGTTGCTTATTCAAATGATTTGGACCTTGTAGAGATGTCAGTTGTAAATGGTGTTTCTATTTGTAAAGTAATGAATTATAGTAAGTTTTTATATGAACAGAAAAAAGCAAAAAAGGTTCAGAAGAAAATGACAGTTAAGGAAATAAAGTTTGGTTGTAATATTGCAGACCATGACTTAAAAATTAGTCATAAAAAGGCTACAAATATTCTTAAAGAAGGGGATAGAGTAAGAGTAATGGTAGTCTTTAAAGGTAGGCAGTCAGCGTATGCTTCTACAGTAGGTGCTGATTTAATAGATAAGTTTTTAAATTTGTTTGATGAGGATGCAATACAAATAGTTAGTAGTCCAAAGTTAGAGGGAAATACATATACTGTAACTTTAGAAAATAAAAAAGTAAGTAAATAAAATAAGAATTGGAGTGTTATGCGTATGAAGAGTTTACATAGGTCAAAAGCAATAGAGGCTTATGAGGGTGCAAGATTAGTTTTGAAAAAAGGGTTAGTATATCCTGGTTATGTTCTTTTGAAAGAGGCAACTCGTAGTGTATTAGCATATATTAATGAGGACGTACAGGGTAAAGAATATTCTGAAAAGACTAAAATGCGTACTTTATTAGAAGAAGTTCCTGCTGAATTAGAACAATTAACAGATTTATCTGTTTTTGATATTTTTGTTGATATGGATACTGCAGGTTTAGGTGCTATTTTGACATTAGACATTGCTGAACTTGAAAAGATTAGAAAAGTTCTGAAAAAGACAATGGGTATTTATATGCAGGCAGATTTATAATTTAGTAATTATATTTTGTTAGGGGAAATTTAATAAAAATATTTTTAAATTTCCCTTGACAAATCAACAAATATGTGGTATAATGTATAAAAAGCAATCAGGTGGTGGTAAATTTGAAGTCTATTTATATTGCAGGACCCTCTGTTTTTAGAGAAGATGCAATAGAGTATGGAAATAAATTAAAGGAATTATGCTTGAAGTATGGTTTTATAGGTTTATATCCATTAGATAATGAATTTACTAATAGTACTGAAATAGCATTAGGAAATTATAGGTTAATAGATAAGTGTGATATTGTTATTGCTGATTGTACTCCATTTAGAAGTAATTCAGAAATGGATTCAGGTACAGCCTGTGAAATAGGTTATGCTTATGCAAAAGGTAAAAAGATAATAGTATTTTCAGAAAATAATAAAACTATGCTTGAAAAAGTGGGTTGCAAAAAAGATGAAAATGGATTAAATGTTGAAGATTTTGATGAAGTAACCAATATAATGATAAGTACAGTTTCAGATTACGTAAATGGTAATTTTGAAGATGCTTTAATATCTTTATTATAATGTAATAAACACATTTATAGTGTTTATATATAATTTAATATGGGGATGCACTGGTTTCGACAGGGCATAAGAAGTTAAATAAGCATGGGGTAGGTGTCAGTGAGCTACCTTAAAATCATTGGCAAACAATAAAGTTCGATAGAACACCTGCTTTGGCTGTAGCTTAAGACAGCTACTCACGATAGTGAGTTCAAATCTATGAGTAGTGTTGGACGAGGACTAACGCTTATAGGTTCAAAATAAACCTCGTTATGTACTGATGGGCCTTGGCCTAGGCATATTCAGACATTAAATAAGAAGCTATAGGTACTTGTATGGAGGCGTCATCCACCAAGCAAGACTTATTCAAATAGTAAAACTGACTAACCATGTAGAAAGTTTAAGGGAAGATGTTTTGGACAGGGGTTCGATTCCCCTCATCTCCACCACAAAAAAACACCTCTGGTGTAGGGTTTATTGGGTATCTTGTTCGATTCAAGAGTAATAATTGGATGGTTTAGCGACTTCCCATTTTTTTAGTGGTTCAATTCCACTTTTATTTTATAAATAAGGGGTTGTGTTTTAAGTGGTTGTTGAAATTCCATATGCAAAATACAAAGAATTTTGTAGTAAGTTATCTAGTAAGGATGTATTTTACTATTTAAGAAATGTTTTTGTAAAATTTCCATATGATGATACAATTTATGCTGTAAAGTATAAAATAGGTGGTAAACCACATAAGATATATGATAGCCTTTTAAGAAATAAAAAAATTACGGAAGTACATATTTCTTCTTTAACAGAGACTATACTTCAAGCAGATAATAGAACATTAACTACTTCTAATTATAAAGGTAAAAGTGTATTGATTTTATTATAATGTAAATTTTTGAATTAAGAGGGTATTAAACCCTCTTTTATTTTGGAGTGATATTATGGATGAAGAAAAAGGTATATATTATACTGATAAAAAAATAAAAAATATTAAATTGAATTCTTTTTTAAATGGTGCTGTGATTGTTAGCTTTGTTTATTTAATAATTTTATTGTTAGTTATTTATTCATTACATTTAGTGATAAATAGATTTGGAGAAATAGGTAAAGATGAAAATGTTACTAAATTAATGACAGTTTTACAATTATATGATGAAGTTTATGTAGGGGATATAGAGATAGATAAAATGGTAGATGGTGCTATATCTACAATAACAGAGGTATCTGGTGATAAATATGGACATTATATACCTTCATATAATGCTGATACAAGTGGTCAAATGTATTCAACTGGAAGTTATGAGGGAATAGGTTTTTCGTATTTAGAATATTTCAATTTAGAAAATCCATATATTGAAGTAGTTTCTATTGTAGAAGATAGTCCAGCAGGTCGTTCAAGTATGAAAATAGGGGATAAAATAACACATATAAATGGAGAAATAATTTCAGAAGAAGTTATAACTAATTTTAAGAAATCTCGAAAAGAAGATATAGTAAAAAGTTATATATTTAGACTCAATGGTATTGAGGATATTGAAATTATGATAGGTGAAGTCAAGGAACCTATATTAGATTTTGAGATAATAGATAATGTAGGTTTTATACATATATATGATTTTGTACCTGAAACATCTGTAAAATTTAAGGAAGCAATAGATAATATAGTAGCAGATAATGTAAAAAATGTTATTTTTGATTTAAGAAATAATGGTGGTGGACAACTTGATGTAGTTGTAGAAATGTTAGATTATTTAATAGAAAAAGAAACAATAGTTAATATTAAATATGAAACAGGAAAAGAAGAAAAAATAGGTTCAGTAGATGGTAGGGATGTTTCAAACTTATTTGATTGTGTTATATTATCCAATAAAAATACGGCTAGTGCCTCTGAATTATTTATATTAATCTTGAAAGAAACTATGAATACAACATTAGTTGGTACTAAAACATTTGGAAAAGGTACAGTAGGAACAAGTTATACTTTTAATGATGGTAGTATCTTAAATATATCAACAGGATTATATTATACTGAAAAAGGTAAAAATATAGAGGAAGATGGTATAGTTCCTGATATAGAATTAAATAAAGAAGATATTATAAAAGAAGCAAAAGAATTATATAAAGAAAATAAATTAGTAAAAAATAATATTGTATCTATTGACAAATAATATATATTTGTGTATAATATTATTAACAAATAAAAGTTTAAGGAGAATATGTCAATGAAAAAGTTTAAGGTATTAAGTTTAATTTTAAGTGTTATTTTGGTAGTTTCTTGCTTATCAGCATGTGGCAATGAAGAAAAAACTTCCACAGATACAGTTTCAACTGGCGTGAGTAGTTTAGATTCTTCTGTTGTAGCAGAAGTTGATGGACAAAAGATAAAGCACTCTGATGTAGGTGCAGAACTTATTGCTGCTGAAAAAGAAGCAATTCAGAATTATTTATATACAAAGTTGGTAAATGAATTTTTTGAAGATAAAATAGAAATAACAGATGAGAGAATTGATACTGAATTAAATTTAATGAAAGCGTCTATTGGTGAAGAAAATTGGGAAATGTATCTAATGTTTTATGGTGGTGGTAGTGAAGAGGCATTTAAGAAACAAATTAAAGATGCTTTAAAACAAGAAGAATACATTATACAAAAAGGTAAAGAAGTAGGTATTACAGATGAGGAATTAAAGTCAACATTTGATTCTGCACCTAATACTTTTAAGATTGCTGTTATGAATTGTTTTTTCTGTGATTCTGAAGAAGAACTAGATAAAGCAATTGAACTAGTACAGCAGCATAAATCTATTTCAGATATTGCGACAGAATTAGGTAAAACTTTGAAAGAAGAACATACATATTATGAAAGTGATATAATTTGGAAGAATGACCTAAATAATTGTAAAGTAGGAGAAGTAGTATATACTACAAAAGAAAGTGGTAGTTATGTAGTAGGTGAAATTACGGAATTACATAGTAATTGGAATGATGAAAAGGTAAAGAATGAATTAGAAACAAAATTATATCAGGATAAAGGTTATGAAGTTGTAAATAAGGAGTTTGAAGATTTCTTAAAGGAAAAGAAAATTAAAATTTTAGGTGAAGATTTTAGTTTTATTCAGGAAGAAATACCAGTAGAAGAAACACCAATAGTTGAGGATGTAACTAATCAAGTTGTAGAGGATGTTACAGAATAATTAGATAAAAGGTGACTTATATGAAGAAGTTTTTATTGTTTTTTATAGTTTTAGTACTTGTTTTTTCTATGTGTTCTTGTAAAAATAAAGAGGAAGTTGTTGAGAGTCCATCAGATGAAAAAACAATTAGTAGTACAATAACATTAAAGGGCTCTATTCTTGATGAATATAAAGTAGTAGAGGGTAAAGAATTAGAAAAGTTTTTAGCTACTGCTATTGTAAATGTAAGACCTAAAGAATATAGAAAAAATGATATTCCTGTATTTTCAAATAGTATGCAAAATGCTACAGTTATGTTAAATTTGATGCATTTAGATGAAATTATTGTAGATAGTTATATAATTTCAGCTTCTCAAAATAATACTCGTGCTTATACAGTAGCTATATGTAAAGCAAAAGCAGGGTATGAACCCCAATTAGTAAATGCCTATAATATGAGAATAGAGGATTTGAAAAGAATAAATAAAGAATATCCAGACCAAATGTATTTAATTAATAATTATGAGATGCATCAAGTTGGTGAATATTTAGTTTTGGTTATTTGTGATAATAGTGATAAAGTTTTTGCAGAAATAAAAAAAGTTATGACTAATTATGATTTAACAACTCTTATAGAAGTTCCTATGCTTACAGATTTAGAAAGGGAAAATATTGAAAATGATGCTCTTGAAGAAGTTTTAGAAGAAATGGAAAAAGATATTAGAGAAGTTGTAATAACTCCTGTGGAGGAAAATTTTTCGTCAGATGAGTTAGTAGAATTAGAATAAAAAAAACTTGACAAATGTAAAAATTTATGTTATAATGTATATAAACAAAGAGAAATTCTTTGTGAATATAAAACTATAAAAATTTGAAAGGACGAAAGTAAATGGGTAAGTCATTTAAGAAGAATATTGACTTCTATGATGATTATGAGGAAATGGAAACAATGAAAGGTCATGGTCATGGTTATAAGAAGTCAAAACCAAGAGTAGATGACAAGAAGTTAGAAATTCAGCGTGCAAGAAAAAATGCACAGGCAGAAAGAGATAGGGCATCAAAAGAATTTATGGATGTTGATTAAAATTGAATAGTTATAGATAATAAATACATATTAGGCTGTTGTTGAAAAACAACAGCCTTTTTGTTTTATTTTTATGCATATATAATAAATGTTAAGACAAATATTTTTTTAGATTAACATAAATGAGTATAGTTGGATGAATATAATTATATAAATAGTATTTTTATACTTATTTGTATAATTATACTCATTTTAGAATTTAAAGTTAGAAGGTGTTTTTATGAATGTTAAATTTAGAGCAAAAGGTTTTGAGTTTACAGAGGGTGCAAAGGCAGCAATTACAGATAAGTTAGAAAAAATTTCTTATATGTTTAACCTTGATACTGTATTTGATGTTTGTATTGTAAAAAGAGATAAAGATTATAAATGTGAAATAAAAGTTCAAAGAGGTAAAGATTTTATTCGTAGTGAAGAAATTGGAAGAACTATTGAATTCTCTGTTGAAAATGCAATAGGTGAATTAAAGAGAAGAGCAAGAAAGTTAAAGGCAATTAAGATTTCTAAAAAGCGTGTTACAGTGGAAGATACTGTATTGAGTGAAGAAGTTGATGCAGAGGAAAATGTAACTAATTTTAATGTAGAAAGATATAAGTCTGTAAAATTATTGGCTATGACAGAGGAAGAGGCTATTTTAGAATTAGAAGCTTTAAATCATTCATTCTTTATTTTTAAGAATAAAGAAAATAAAGGTAGGACTTGTGTTGTGTATAGAAGAGAGACAGGTTATGGTGTTATTGAAACATATTAAAAATTAAGATAATAGGGGACAAAACCCCTATTATCTGCTGTTAAAATATAGTTTATGGAGGTTATGTTAGATGCTTTTACAGGATAAATTTGTAAAGAGAAAAAAATTTAAAAGAGAGGGTGTACTTAAAACATTTATTTTACCTACTGATAGTGTTAAAGTTTTAGGTGATAAGAAGTATTCTGTTAAGATAGATGAAAAGACAAAATCATTAAAATGCGTAGGGGGTAAATATCCTTATGTTATAACAGATTCAATAGGTATATGTGAAAAAAGTACATTTTCCTTGTTTTTTGTAGAGGATGCAATGGTTATAAATTTAAAGAAGGGTTATTTATATCTTCAACAGAGTGACGGTAAAATTCTTCTAGTAGATTCTAAAAATAAAGTTATAACATATGAAGGAGATAATGCAGAAATTAGTTGGAGACCATTAAGTGATATGGTAACTATTTGTAATAATATGGTAAAAGGTAAATTTAGAGTTGAGTCACCTGTTATTATAGATAGGTATAGAAATAATTTAATTTTTGAAATGACTTGTTATTATCATCATAATGAGGGTAATTTGTTTAGTCTAAAATTTGGTGATTTGGATTATACATTAGGTAATGAAGAATTTGATTTTGAAGTTTTTGAGAAAAAAGAAACAGTTGTAGAATCAAAACCTTTTATAGAAAAAGAGTTTAAGAAAAAAGGTAAGGACAATGTTAATAATTTTGATTTTAATGATGAAGATGAAGAAGAATTGCAAGAAATAGATGATATGTTATATGATTCAGAGGATGATAATTTTGATGATATTGATGAGTTACCCTCACATATGCACGAAATAGATATATTTGCAGAATATTCAGAAGATGATATGTAAGTTATATAAAATTGTAGCTGAGTATATTAAAAATATAACAGTTATGGGGTTTATATGGACAGTTTTATATAATATTTATTAAACAGTTTTGTTAGGGGAGAAATAGTAGATGATAACAGATAAAATAACAAATAAAACAGTATTGAAAATCCCAGAGTATAGACCAAACGGGTTAAAAAATGCTGTTGATTTGTTTGAGGCAGAAGCAAGTAAGTTTCAAGATGCTAAATTTATGGTATATTGGGACCCTGATATAGACGGGTTATTTGCTGGTTATATTGTAGAGGAATTCTTAAAATTATTAGGTTTGTATAATAAAAATTTTAAGTATAAGTTAAATGAAAAAAGAAAACATGGTTTTTTTATAAAGGATTCAGAATTAGCAAGTTTAAAGGGGTATACGATAATTGCTGTAGATTTTTCTATTACTAAAGCTGATTTTGATAGAATATTAAAAGCGGGTGTAAACTTAATAAATATAGACCATCATGAAATAGATGTTTCAAATTATACAAAATTAGATAGAGATTATGTTTTTTCTAAATGTGGGGATGCAAAAGGTATTATATTAAATAATCAATATGAAGCAGAACCAAAAGAATTTAAATTTTTATCTGGTGCAGGAATGGTTTATTATTTCTTAAAGGCTGTAGCAGAAAGATTTGAATTAGAATTACCCAAAGATTTTGAGGCTTTAGTTGGTATTACATTATTATCAGATATAAGAGTTATAGAATCAGATGAGGCAAGAGCATTCTTATTGAAAACTTTTACTTCTACATCTGATTATATTAAGTATTTACATTGGTTGGTCTTATCTGAAAAAAATAGTAATGCTAAAAGATTTAATCCTTTTGGTATGCCTAATGGATTGAATAGAGATTTAATAGATTATAGTTTTTCACCTTTAATTAATGCTTTATTAAGAGCAGATAAGGGAATGTTAGCTGTTGAATTGATAAGACAAAATCCACAATGTATTTCATATTTAAAAGATAATGATACAATTTTTCTATATAGAGAAATACAAAAAAAGATTGTTGCGGCTATAGCAGAAAAGGTTAAAGAAAATGAAAATATACCTGGTAGTTTAACTCGTAAATTATCTACAATGGTTATTTGTTGTTTAGAGTCTTCTTTTGAACCTATTGAGGGTTATGACATTACAAATTACATTGGTGTTGCTTGTTCTAAAATAAAGGATGAGGATAAAGTTGGTGTTATATTTGTAATAGATGAAGAAACAGGTTTGTCTAAGCGTGGTAGTTTTAGAGGAAGTTTAGATGGAGTTAATTATTTGGATATATTTAAGAGAAATGGTGTACCAGCAGCAGGACATCAGAATGCGTTTGGTATTTTAGAATGTAAAGTTTCAGATATAGATTTTGAGAAAATAGATGAAGAGATTAGACTTGCAGAGGAAGAACATCGTAAAAGTCATACAGAAACAAGAACAGTTATAAAAGTACCAGATTTAGGTGCGTTTTTCAGAGACCCACATTCTAATATGATTGCTTTATGTAATGCGATGTCAAGAGATTCACATAGGATTTTCATAAAATATACAGGACCTATTGAGAAGATAAAACCAGATTTAAATATAAATAGTACAAAATTTGCAAGATATAAAATAGACGATGTAACTGTAACTTCATTTGATGTAAGTTTAGATGTTATAAATAGTTATATGTTGATAATGTATGATAATCAAGAGTATAAAAAAATTACTTTAAGACCTAGTTTTGTGATAAAAGAAGATGTAAGTGAAACAAGTGAACTAAATAGAAAGTTGGGTTCTTTGTTGTAATTTTTATGGAGGGAGATTTTCAAATGAAATTCAAAGGTAACAAAAATTTAAATCAAGACAATAATCAAACAGGGTATCAAGATGATACTCAATTTAATAATGGTTTCAATCAAGGACCAAAAGTGAGTAAAACGAAGTTAAAGAATGTTTCTAATACTTCTAAAGGATTTACAGTATTTGGTATTTTAGCTGCAGTTGTAATAGGTGTACTTGCATTGAATGCGATTACTAGTGCTACAATGAGAGATACAGTAGAAGTTGTAAGTCTGCGTTCAGCAGTACCTCAAGATGGTTTAATAAAAGAAGATAATATGGTAAAGATGGAGATGATGGCTGCTGAATATAAGGCTCGTGGTTTATCAGGTGACGGGTCAAGACGTGGTATTGTTTTATGGGAAGAAAGAGCAAAAATAAATAATACTTATGCCTCTTATTATATACGTCATGATACCCCTGTTTATTGGGATGCCATAGGTAGTGAATCATATAAGCAGTATGCTTATTTATATAGTATGGACGGTGAATTGTTAAAAATAAGTATGGATGCAGAATTATTTGGTGAAATGTTAGTGCCAGGTGATAGAGTTAATGTTCGTGCTGCATATACTGAAACAGTTTATACATTACCATCAAGAGAAGAATTCGAGTTACAGATGCAGACAGGTTTACAAACTTCAACACAAGTAAATAGACAGATATTGTTATTTAATAATGTTGCAATATTAGATATGTTAAATGGTAATGGTGAGAGTATATTTGATAAATATTATGATTTATTGGCTTTACCAAAAGACCAACAAATAGAGGTTATAAATTCTGAGGAATTTAAGGAATCTGTGCATCCTACTGAAATATTATTAAATGTAACTCCTGAAGAGGCTGATAGATATATGTCTTTACAGGCACAAAGTCCTAGATATATGATGACATTATTACCTAGAACTTCAAGTAATGCTATAACAGAGGTGTTAAATGAATTACAGGTAGGTTTTACAAGACAGGACTAATTTGATTTAATATATTTTGTAGTAAGGAGGTAAAGTAAATGGGTTTATTAAGTAGTTTATTAGGTGCGGTTTCAGGAAATAATAATATGAAAGTATCTGAACAATTACTTTTTGATAAAGTTATAGGTTTTAGAAGTGTAGTACCAGGTTGTGGAGCTTCTACACTATTACAAAATGTTGCTATTGCTTTAAGTGATACAACAAAATTTAATATTTGTGTATTAGATACTAATTTTTTATATCCTATTCAGTATCCTTTATTGTCAACTGTTGAATTAAAAAAAGGTGAACCTGATATTTTGGATTTTGCAGGTGATTTGTCTAAAATAACTCGTAGTACTTCTTATCCAAATGTTTATGTAGCACAGATAGAATACAAGACAGTTATAGATATGTTATCAGGTAAAGATTCTGAAGCAAATATTACAAAGTTAATCGCAAATTTAAAAACTTATTTTGATATAATTCTTGTGGATTTATCTTATGAGTTTACAAACACAAATGTTTATTCTGCTATAAAATGTAATAAAATTATTCAAGTAGCAGATACAAGTTTTAAGTGTTTATATAATATACAAAAATCTATGAATACTATGGTAACATTAGGTGTACCTATGGCTAAATGTAATGCTGTTATAATAAATAAAGAATTACCTAATGTTCAATTAGGTATTCAAGGTACTTTAGAAGAAGCAGGTTTAACTGTTTTAGATAGAATACCTTTATCTGTGGAAGTAGCAATAAGTTGTGCAGCAGGTAGAAAAATATATGGAGCTATGAGTAGGGATGAGGGTGTAACCGCTTTTAATAGGTGTATTCAAAGCATTTTAGATTATATATTAGAAAAAACACCTTTAAATTCTTCTTATGTGGATGTAGCTAAGGAATTAGCAAAAATGGATGCTAAACAAGAAGAAGAAAAGAGAAAGAATCAAAAAGAAGATGAAATCTTTATGGAAGAAGTAGATTATACTGTGGAAGAAGAATTTTTAGAAGAAGATTTTATAGAAGGGGAAGGTGAGTCAAATGATTAATCTAAAAGAAGTATATAAGATTCAAGCAGAATATGGAGTAGCAGATGAATCATTTAAGGACTCAGAAATTTCTTTTGAAGATTATTTAGCACAATGTAGATTATTTATATCAAGAAACTTACCTGCTGAATATACAAAAGGCTCTTGGGATGCAGAAAAGAAATTAAATACTTTGATAAATTTAACTTCAATGTATGTAGAACATCATAAAGTAAATGTTAGGGGTTATGTAAGTTCAGAGGGTATTATAGATACAACTTTATTGCTTGAAGATTTATGTGACGCAGTAACAGGTGAGGCTATTGTAAAAGAAGCATTAGCAGACCCAGAAATAGATGAAATTCAGATAAATGACCAAAATACTATTTTTGTTATAAGAAATGGTATTCCTGAATATTATACAGATAGTAAAGGTCGTGTAATGCAATTTGGTAGTAATGAAGAAGTACATACATTGTTAAATAAATTAATAGATGATGGTACAGGTAATTTGCCACAGTTTACAGACGGTGTTCCTTTGTTAAATGCGAAAACTGCTAAACATCAGTATCGTATTAATGCAGTTCATCACGTTGCAAATACTATGGATAAACCACCTTATAATAAACCAATAACCACAGTTGTTATTCGTAAGTTTAAGGAATCTCATTTAGATATAAATGATTTAGTTCGTGGTGGTGCTTGTACTGAACAAATGGGTAGATTGTTAATGTTATTAGGTAGAGCAGAATTAAAATTATTCTGTGTAGGACCAACAGGTTCAGGTAAAACAACATTATTAAGAATTATTGCTTCTACTGTACCAAAGAACAAGAGAATGATTCTTATTCAGAATCCTACGGAAATTTCATTTTTTGAGAAAGATGCTTATGGTAGAAATACTAGAAATGTAGTGCATTGGGAAGTTGTACAGAGTGCAGATGATAGTAAGAATACCTCTGCAACAATGGCGAACTTAATTTCTAACTCTTTACGTGCAACACCTGAAGTTGTATTGATAGGTGAGGCTCGTGAACCTGAGGAGTTCCAACAGATACAGAGAGCAATGAGAACAGGTCATAAGACATTAGGTACTTTCCACGCAGAGGATGCTAAGGATGCAATAGGGCGTTTTGCTTCAGAAATAAGTGGTGGTAATAGTTATTTAGAATCTGTTAGAATGGTTGCTGATAGTATAGATATTATAATTTCACAGTTTAAGTTTGAAAATGGTGAAAGAAAAGTAATGGAAATTTCTGAAATATTAGGTACAGATGAAAATGGTGAACCTATTGTAAGTACATTATTTAAATATAATTTTACAGGTCGTATGGCAAAAGATGAGAAAGGAAAAGTAAAGGTTTTAGGTGAGTTCAAGCAGGAAAATTATATGTCTGAAAAATTAAAGAACTCTCTTTATAAAGTTGGTATTCCTTTTGAAACAATAGCTGAATTTTGTAACCCTGAAGAGAGTAAGGGGGAGTAAAAAATGTTAATAGTTAAAATTGCTTTGGCTGTGGTTTGTATTATAGGTTTTGGATTTTTGGCATTATATAGTGGTAAGGTTATAAATGCTATGGTAAATTCCAGAGATTTTATGAATAAGTGGTATTATAAATTATTTGGAAAATCTGTAAAGGATTTGCAGTTAAGTTTATCAAGGAATGCAGAATTAAATAAATATTCTACTGTTTATAAAATTTATCATTTTTTTGATGATATGATTATAAATTTGGATATGAAGAAAGATAATGTTACAGTAGCAGGCTTACTTATTTTTATTTCTTCAATATCAATTGCTGGTGGTTTAGTTTTATCAGTTGTTATGAACTCTATTGGTTTATTTGTACCTATTGTTGCTGCTCTAATGTATTTAGTTATAATTCTTTTAAGATTTATAGGTATTACAAATTATGAACAAAGAGAAGCAGAAATAATGGACGCAGTTGATTTACTAGTGTCAGATATAAAAGGTGGAACATATAATGCTATATTAAAGTATCAAGATTCTTTTCATGTAAATGTTAAACCACATTTTATGAATTTTATAGATGATATTCAAAATAAAGGTTATAGTTTTAAGCAGGCTATGGGTATCCTTAATGATAAATTAGGTGCTAATTTTACAGACTTTGCTCAAAAGGCGGTTTTATATGAGGAAAAGGCAGATGAAACGATGGAAGATATTTTTTCATCTATTATTGAAACAAACAGACAAAGAAGAACATTAAGACATGTAAATAATATTAAATTTGCTGAATTAAGAACGCAGTTTGTTGTATCTTCTTTACTAATAGTTGGTTATGCTATTTTCTCTACTGTTTTTGACCCTTTTATATTTCAGTTTTTAACACAGAATGCTTTTGGTAAGTTATTGTTGATAGGAGATATTGTTATTTTTGCATTTGTTCTATCATATTTAGCCTCTATAAAAGCAAAATCATTATAAGGGGGTATAAAATAAGATGGGTAATTTATTTTTTAGAGATATAATAATTTATACTGTTTTAATTATTTTTGTTTTATTTTATACCAAAAGAAATAATTTATGGGGTGTAAAAAAAGGTACAAGTAAAACAAAAGTAGATGTAAGAAAAGTAAAAGACACAACTAAAAAGAGAAATTTAATATTAAAAGTTTTGAATTATTGTGATTCAGTTTGTAATAATTTTGGGTTTAAACCAAATGATTTTAAGCTAGAAAACTTTACTTTTAAAATTGATAGAATAGGTATAAAGATTCCGTATGTTGATAGGAATATTAAAGCGACAGAATTGATAGGCGCTTTTAAGATAATAAAATTTGTATTTTCTTTTGTGGGTTTATTCTTTTATTTTATAACATTTAATCCTTTGTTTTTGTTGTTAATAGTTATTTTGGCAGTAGATAAAGTTTTTGAAATGGTAATGGAATCAAAAATAATGGAAGAGGATAAAGAAATAGAAGTGGATTTTCCTGATTTGTTTTTATTATTATATAGTAGGCTTGTTAGGGGAACAGATACAAGAATTTCTCCTACATTAGATGAATATGTAAAATCCATAGATGCTATATATGGTGAGACTTCTCATAATGCAATTCGTAAATTTGTTATAGAATTAAGAAAGAATATAGAAATTTATGGTGATGATAGTATGGCAGTAAATGAGATGAGGAAAACTTATAAGTCTGCTATGCTTGTAAACTTTTTTAATTTGGCTATTCAGGCGTTAAGAGGTGTAGATAATAGAGATAAATTATTAGCATTTAAAATGGAATTATCTCAACAGAAATTAGAACAAATGACTAAAAAAGCAAATGAATTAGTTGCAAAAGGACAAAAGGCTATATTACTAATTTTTGTTATTTTAGCAGAGTTTGTTATTTTATCTTGGGTTGCAAAAGCTGGTGTTTCATTTATGTATTTTTAAAAGTGGACATAAATGACAACAGTGTAGCATATAAATATATATTGTAATGAATACAATATAGTATAGTAAAATTAAGATATAAGGAGGAGAGAAATATGAAACCTATTACAAAAGTATTCTTAATAATTGGTGTATTGTTACTTTGCTTTCTTGTTTGGTCTTTAGTATTCGAAGATGGTGGTGTTTTGGCACTAGCTTGGAATGCTATTGCAAATGAAGTAAATGGAATGTATCAAGATATTACAGGGTCTACTAATGAATTAATGCCACTTTGGGTTGTTGAAACAGATTTAAGTGGTGGTAAAACAGGTGGTCACGCAGGTGGCGGTGGCGGTGGTGCTCCAGGAACACCATAATAATAAAGAAATAAAGTTAAGTTTTTAAGGTGAGGTGAATAAATTCACCTCACCTTATTAAATATAATGAGGTGATAAAATGTCTGAAAGTTTAATAATAAAAGTATTTAAAATAATAGGTATATTATTGATTTCTTATATTTTATTTTATATGATTTTTTCAACAAATGGACAAAATTTGTTGTGGAATGCAGGTAAGAGTGCAGTAGAAAATACTTGGAATGAAAGTACAATGAATAATGGTGGGGATAGAACTCTTATTTATGAGAACTTTTTTGAAAGTGTTGAAAATGAAACATCAGATAAATATGCTGTTGATTAAAATAATTTAGGTGGTGAGTTTATGGAAAAAATGGTAAGTACAGTATTTAAAATATTAGGTGCTTCAATAATTTTAATGTTTTTATTAGATACTTCATTAATGTTAATAGAAGTGATTTCAGTTCATAGTAAAGTTTCTAATATAATGGGTATGGTGCAAATGGAAGTAGCTAAAAATAATTGTATGCCAGAAGAAATGGCAGATGGATTTGAGAAATATTTTATAGAAAATTTAACAGAATCAAAGTTATCACCTGAATTTACTACAAATTTTAGAAAAACAGGTGCTTATAATGATGAAGAAGCCCTTGCGGAAAGTGCTGCGGGTGAGTATGGACAATTTAAAAAAGTAAAAGTAGATGTTTTGATACATCCTTCATATGTTTATTTTGCAAATAAGGGTGGAAGTCGTAGTACAAGAGTGAATTCATTAGTGAGAGGAAATCCAACTGATATTATTTTATCTTATGAATATACTGTACCTTGTTTGAGATATTTGAAATAATTTAAGGGGGTTATATTATGTTAAAGGCTAAAAATATAATAATAATATTCCTTTTAAATTATCTTCTTATATTTTTATGTTGTTGTTTTATAGAGATAATAATGGTAGGAAATAAAGCAAATGAGGTTGCTTTACTCGTTCAAACTGCAGGTGATATGGCATTAGAACAAGTTCAAGCAACAGATGATTTCTTTGTTTCAGGTAAAGGTTATTTGTTAAGTACAGATGGTAATTCATTATCTGATAATCAAGGTGGTTATAAAATTAATGTTTTATCAACTTCAGGTAATTATGTTAAAACTAATGTTTTTGAGGCTTATACTAATCAAAGTGATATAGGTAGTATTTATAATTCTCTGTATGGTGGTGGTAAAATAAATAATTTTATTGAAGATAATAGGGGTGTTTTAAGAATTCAAACATTAGTAGGTGTGCAAGATACATTTGATGGTACTAATTTATTGAAATGGTATAATATACCAACTATTTCACAATTAGGAACAGATTCTGTAGCATCTAATGCAGGTTTTTTAGCAGATATAATATCAGGTGAAAAGGCAACAGACCAAACTGATTTTACACAAATAAAACAAATGTATGAATTAGGTAATAGTGGAAAAAAAATAAATGTAGGTGGTAATATTATAGATTATTACTTGACACCTTTAAGTTTAGGTATAACTTATATAAATGAAGATTTATTGCAGGCTTTTTATATGAATAATTTGGATTTACTTATGAGAAGTAAATATGCAATAAATGGTAAAAATTTAAAGACAGAAGATGGTGGGTATGGAGTTTATAAAACAGAAATGTATCCACAATTAGTAGATGAGGATACTTTATCTACTTTAAATCCAATTAATAATGGTTCAGTTACATTGGTAAGAGGACAAAGATATTCAGGTACAAATAGTGCTTATGAGTTTTATAAAGGATTAAAACCAAAAGTAGAATATGTTGTAGTGGATATGTATAATCAATCAGGCGGTAAAGAAGATGCAATGTTGCGAAGGGTATTAGGTAGTAGATTTACAAATAATGATAATGGTGCATTTAAGGACCCTATTAATAATACTTTAATAACAGGTCAAAAACTTAAAGAAACTGAAATATCATCAATAACGAATCAGAAAACATTTACAGGTACAACAGCATCAAGTGATACAACTTTTGACCATAAATATATAGTAGTTGCAAAAGTTACTTTTTATGCTGACTTTATTATACCTTATTCATCTGTTACTTTGAGAGAGATGCGTGGTAGAATAGTAGATTCAGAGGATGAGATGACAGAGAGGTATTTATTTAAACCATTTGCTCATTCTGTTATAAATTCTGCTTCAATAAGTCCAATAATAGGAAATTATGTAGATATAGAAAATGAAACAGAGTTATCTTTTGAGGATAAATCAAAAGTGTATCTAACACCTGCAAAGACAAGATTAGATTCAAGATTAAATAGTGACGCATATTGCTATACAACTTATTTTGCGGTAACACCATAAAATTTTATTTATTTTATCATAGGTGTTGACAAAAAAGATTAAATATGTTATTATATATAAAGAAAAGTGAGGTTTAGGTAATGGATAAATTAGTAGTAATTAGTGATGGTGGTGCTCATACAATTGAATACCTTATAAAAAATGGTGTTATACCTACTGCTGTAGTCATTGAGCCTGACAGATTTCAAGAGTTATCCCCTTATATGAATGAGGATTATGATATACTTTTATTGATAAAGGGATTAACTGATTTTTCAATGGCATCAGTTTATGCTGCGTTATCTAAATTGGAAGAAATACAAGAAAAATTTAAGAGAGTTACAATAATGACAAATATACCACTAGGTAATGTAAAATATGAATATTATTTATATAGTGGAGATTTGTTTTATGGTAATGTAAAGAAGGTTATAAATAAAAAGCAATATGACCTTGATGAAATGGGTAATGTTATAGAGAAACAACAACAAAAGTCATTTTTTAATAAGAAAAATGTTGTTGAACCTGTAAAAGGTAAAAATCCTATAATGTTTAAGTTTAAAAAGTATAATGATAAGAAAACAAGAGTAATGTTTTATGGTAGTAAACCAAAAGATGAAACATTAGAAGTAGTACAAAAGTTTGAATATGAAGATAAAGTTAAGGCTGTTGATTTGTATTCAAAAGGAAATGAAAAGAAATTGGATTTGTCAAAAAAATAGTAGAGAGGAAAATAAGTTATGAAAGTAAAAGCAGGAATTTTAATTGATTTTGGTAATTCAGAAACAAGAATGACTTTATTGGTAAGTAATAAGTCAAAAACTATTACATTGAGTAATAAGTTTGCAGCACTTCCTTCGGGTTATAAGATACCACAGGAATATAATAATAATAAGTCTAGTGTTTTGTGTGTAAATGGTGCATTTTATGCGAATGGTGCATTAGCAGATAGAGAATTTGAGAATCAGCTAATTAGACCCTCAGCAGTTCAGTTAAAATCAGAACAGTTAGTTACTGAAATTAGTTTAAATCTTGTTCTTATTAGAGCATTATTAGAGTTATCAATAGGAAGTGGTATTTCTATTTCAGAAATAGACCCTTATTTTAATATTTCAGTACTGCTACCACCTATGGAGCACGAAATAAATATAAAGTCTATGGAAGAAATGATTAGAAATGTAACTTCTGTAAATAGTTATTTACCTATGGAATTTAAGTCAGAAGTTCATATCGATGAAGTTAAGATATTACCAGAGGGTGTTGCTGCATTTTTTGGTGTATGCTATACTGAACAAGATGGTGAACTTGTAGAAGTAGAAAATAATACTGAATATACTTCAGGAAATGTTATGATTTTAGATATAGGTGCAGGTACAACAGATGTTGTAATGATTAAAGATACAGAATTAGTTTTGAATTCAAAAGAAACTTTTAATCTAGGTGGTAATACTGTTGAAGGACAGTTAAAGAAACTTATTAGAAGAAAATTTGGTTTTATGCCTAACGATGTATCTGGTGTTGTAGAAACAGGTGAGTTATTAGATGGTTCAGTAACTCATGACGTTTCAGAATTGGTTACTGAAGCAAAGGATATGTATTCAAAAATGTTAATGCCACATATTCAGAGATATTTAGAGGGTATGATGATGAGTATGAGAGAAGTAAAAGGCATTTTAGTTGTGGGTGGTGGTTCATTACCATCTATTAGAGAGGATAAGGTTGTAAGTCCTGCTATGTCAGAAGTATTGACAAAATATTTTAAGGAACTTTCACCTTATGTCGCATTTGTGAATACAGAGGGTAAAAATCCAAGATTATTAAATATTGACGGACTTCAGTACATTCATAAATATGCATAATATTAAAATGGTGTGGGGAGTAGGTTAAACTTACTCCCCTATTAATTTATAGATATGGGGGTTAAAGAAATGATTTTAATTACAGGTACAAATTTGAAAGCAGAAGAATTACCTGATTATGAAATATTGGACCCATTAGTAGTTACTCCTAAGGTAATGAATATGAAGTTAAAGACACAGGCTAATTCTCCTAGTTGTTTTCAAGTATATATTGCTGAAGCATTAAGAACAGATTTTACTGTTACTGATGATTTATTAAAGAAAATTGTTTATTTTAATGATGATGACGATTTAATTCAGGCTATAAAAGAAGGTAGAAGTTCAAAAGAAGGGGACATCTTTGATGAGCCTGAACCACCAAAAGTAGAAGTTCCTGAATTTGCGCCACCTAAACCTGTTGTATATTTAGATAAGAAGGATGAACCAGTTGAAAATATAGAACAGAACAATGTAAATGAAACAGAGGGTAGTAATACTGTAATTGAAACAACAGAAGTAGTAGAGAATGTTCCTTCACAGGTTAATGCTAATTCTAATATAGAAGTTATTCAAGGTATTAAGTTAGATGAGGTTGATACTGAATTACCAGC